>Ga0180217_1000075_pt1 | contig 217806 bp, 209 predicted proteins | sample eDN3rd37CBELigOP_FD_128521 | JGI IMG/M metagenome (GOLD analysis project Ga0180217, IMG submission 128521) | Enriched Organic Plus compost microbial communities from Emeryville, California, USA - eDNA 3rd pass 37_C BE-Lig OP (version 2) (version 2) ... | reverse complement strand
GAAATTGTTTCCTACATAAAAGAATTAGTTACCATTCCTAGTCCATCGGGGTATACAGAGGAGGCGATTGCTTATGTTGCTGCGTTTATGAAAAGAAATCATGTTTCGTATCAGCTAACGAATAAAGGGGCTTTACTGGCGACAATACAAGGGAAGGACCAGAATAGACATCGTTTGTTGACGGCCCATGTGGATACATTAGGTGCGATGGTGAAAGAAATTAAACCGAATGGCCGCTTGAAATTAGCGATGATTGGAGGGTTTCGCTGGAATTCCGTTGAAGGGGAATATTGTACAATCCATACTGTAGAAGGGAAGGCGTATACAGGAACGATCTTAATTCACCAGACATCTGTTCATGTGTATAAAAATGCCGGAGAGGTGAAGCGTGATGAAGAAGCCATCGAAGTACGGGTTGATGAAGCCGTGAAATCTCAAGCTGAAACAGAAGCTCTCGGTATTTCTGTTGGAGATTTTGTTTCATTTGAACCACGTGTAGAAGTAACAGAGAGCGGTTTTATTAAATCTCGTCATTTAGATGACAAAGCAAGTGTCGGCATTTTGCTTCATATCATTGAGCGCATTCAAACGGGAGCCATTTCTTTATCGCATACGACACATTTTCTCATTTCTAATAATGAAGAGATTGGTTATGGAGGAAATTCGAATATTCCAGATGAAGTCGTCGAATACATAGCGGTTGATATGGGAGCAATTGGAGACGGGCAAGCGACGGATGAGTACAGTGTCTCTATTTGTGCCAAAGATTCATCAGGGCCGTATCATTATAAGCTGCGTCAACATCTTGTATCCTTAGCGAAAGCTCATGCGATTGATTATCGAGTCGATATTTATCCGTATTATGGTTCTGATGCGTCCACAGCCATTCGAGCCGGACATGATATTGTACATGGATTAATTGGCCCTGGAATCGATGCGTCCCATGCATTTGAGCGGACACATATTTCTTCGTTAAAGCATACAGCGAATTTACTTGCGCATTATTTACAGTCGGATTTAGTGGTTTAATCTCTTTTATCCATTTCACCGATACTACATCAGAAATGGTTTTTGTAACAGAAACGATGTGTAGAAGGGAGTGACAGATATGTGTTTGATAAATTTCGCATATAAAATGGATGCACGATATGACTTAGTTGTTGCTGCCAATCGGGATGAATTTTATGAAAGACCGACCGCACAGGCGTCTTTTTGGGAAGACGCATCGCATGTGTTAGCAGGCAGGGATTTAGAAAAAATGGGAACATGGATGGGGGTCACTAAACAAGGACGTTTTGCGGCTCTTACCAATTATCGTGACCCAGATAATGAAAGCGGCAATATGCGTTCTCGTGGAGAATTAGTTGGTCAATTCTTAATGGGGGACAATCAGCCTCAACAGTATTTGCAAATGATTCAACAGCATCGTGATCAATATCCTGGATTTAACTTAATCGTTGGGGATGGAAGTTCCCTTTACTATTATTCGAACATAGAAAATGAAATTCGCTTGTTACAACCTGGGCTGTATGGACTGAGCAATCATTTGTTGGATACGCCGTGGCCAAAAGTACGTAAAGGAAAAGAAGGATTGGAAAGCTGTTTGAAAGGTTCAACTGAAACATTGAAAGACTGCTTATTCTCGAGCTTGCAATATGCCGACCCTGCTCCAGATGAAGAACTGCCAAGTACAGGTGTTTCTTTAGAGTGGGAACGAAAGCTTTCTCCGCTATTTATTCAAACTCCGGATTATGGAACAAGATCGTCTACTGTTTTGTTCATGACCGATAAAAATGTTCGATTTGTAGAACGAATGTTTAAGGAGAGAGAATATGAGGAGAGGGAGTTTGTGTTTGAAATTGAGCGGTGACCACTCCTGTGACTAAAGAGGCTATTGAAAAAAGAAAACGATGGGATACTATGCTTCCTACGAATATCAGAAGCTATTCGTACCATATGACAAGTAGCATGAGACATAAAGAAAACTGTTATGATAATGCTTGTATCGAATCATTCCACGGTATTCTTAAATGAGAGTTTGTTTATCAAACAAAGAAAAAGTGTACGGTCATTAAAGTAACCCGTACACTTTTTTGAATTGTCTTTTGAAACAAAAAATATAGTGATTCATTTATGTATGAACGAACATATTCTTTGTCAAAAGGGTACCAATAATATTCAATTGATACGTATGAATAATGGAATGCCTCTGACGGGATTCGAACCCGCACTCACAATCGTTAAGCATAGGCTAGGAGAGAACGCGCCTCCCTACGGATTTTCACCAGAAGAAATTCCATCTGCCTCAGCTAATTTGCTTTTCGGTGCTTCTGAAACCCTTACCTTGTGACCAGACACTCTTTCCATTCTAAGAGCTACAGAGGCGAATTGTTACGATACAAATTAAGTTTTTATACTATATGTCCAGTCCCTAAATACATTCTATGGCGTTCAACATCTGAAACGGAAGTCCGAAGGGTGGTAGAAGCGCCAGTGAATAGGTACCTTATTCAGGGGAGGTTTGATTACTTATAAAAAACTGAGAAATGAGAGAGTTCAGCTCATGTATTATAGATGGTAGATTCCTATCATGGTGGATTGCAGTATATAATGTCCTTTTTATCATAGGATTGTTTACTTGAATTATGTTAATATTTTTTTCTGTTTGAGAATTTAAATGGCTTTCGAATATTAAAGCACTCCCTAATTCAGAAGCAACTAGGCTAATAATTGAGCTGGTTCTGCTAGTTTCAAAAGCAATATTGGGTTTTATATCATTCTGATTGAAAGCAGCCATTGTAATTTGGCGTGTATGATAATTGCTCGGGAAAAAAATCAGAGGCTCTCCGTCTAAATCAGTAAAACTAATTTCTTCTCTATTGCTTAAATGATGATGTAGCGGAGTAATTAATACTAAAGGCTCTTCAAAAACAGGAGTAAACTTTAATACATCTGTATCTTGGCAATTGGAAGTGATTCCAATATGCACATCATATTGCTTTAATGACTCCGCAATTTCCTCTGCTCCCATTTCCTTAATTTTAATAGGGATATGTGGGTATCTCCTTTTAAACTCAGGAATTATTTCACATAACCATGGGATACTAGTTACATAAGCTCCGATGCTAATTTCACCTAAACCTACATTCTTAACATCTTCCATTTCTTTAGTGGCATTTTTCAGTTGTTGTAGAATCTGCACTGAATGCTTATATAATACTTTTCCTGCATCTGTTAAAGTAATTTCTCTTGTATTTCTTTTAAACAACTTACAATCTAGTTCTTGCTCAAACATTTTCATTTGTTTACTGAGAGATGGTTGAGAGATATGTAGCTCCGATGCAGCTCTAGTTATGTTTTTATTCCGAGCTATTGATTCAAAGTACTTTAATAAACGAGTATCCATCATTTTTACCTCCAAAGTATTTCTTAAAGATTCATAGCTTGAGGTTATGGTTCCATAAATAGGAAGTATTGGTATTATAGCACAAAAATCATTTATAGTAATAATTACCAAATGTTTAAAGCAGACAAAAAGTATACACTCATTTTTTATATCCAACACTGAAAGTGTTTCAAATAAAAATACTAAAAATGTAATAGTATTTTTATTGATTGAAGGGGGGATTTGCTTGAATGTTGATGAAGTAAATAACTAACAGTTATCAGTTCATAGATAGTGTTGTGATGTGTCATTGAAGATTATAAGGTAAATTACATTTGATTATGTAAGCGGTTAAATTAGGGTTCTATTTTACATTAAGAAGAGAGATTTCTAGTTTTGTAGTACGAACTCTTGAAAATAGATGAAACAAATCCTTTGTAACAATAAATGAATTATTTTATAACGGAGAATTGGATTTTATTCGTAATACCACATAAAGGGAGGGAGAAATAATGAGTCAAGCGTTAGAAGGCTTACTAGTGTTAGATCTAGGACAAATATATAATGGTCCATACTGTTCCTTAATGTTAGCTTATCAAGGAGCTAAGGTAGTTAAAGTGGAACCAATGGATGGTGAATCTCTACGGAAAAGAAGAAAAGATTGCCATGAGTTTTTAATGTTTAACTCCAATAAATTAGGGATTACATTGAATTTAAAAACAGAGGAGGGGAAAGAGCTTTTTTTGGATTTAGTCAAAAAAGCAGATGTAGTATTAGAGAATTATGCTAGAGGTGTGATGGATCGATTAGGGCTCGGTTATGAAACGCTGAAAGAGGTTAATCCACGTCTGATTTATGCAACTGGTAAAGGGTACGGATTAGAAGGTCCTTATGCAGATTGGCCTGCTATGGACATCACTATTCAGGCAATAAGTGGTGTGATGAGCAGCACAGGATTTCCAGATGGACCACCAGTAAAAGCTGGACCTGCCTTTTCGGATATAATGGGTGCTATTCATTTATTCGGTGGAATTACTACAGCTCTTTATCAACGAGAAAAAACGGGCAAAGGACAATTAGTAGAAGTAGCTATGCATGATACGATGTATCCTGTTTTAGCTTCACCATTGGGAGGCTTCTATAGAAGCGAGGGTACGTTACCAGAGCGAACTGGGAACCGTCATAGCGGATTAGCCATTGCACCTTATAATGTATATCCAGTGAAGGATGGTTATATTGCTATCTTTTGTGATGCTCAACGACACTGGGAATCATTGGCGAATCATATTGGTCGAGCAGATTTGCTGGAGGATTCACGTTTTCGAACGAATGTAGATCGTGCTAAGAATGTAGAGGTTATTGATAAGATATTAACGGATTGGTTAGCCGACAAGAAGAAGTGGGACATAGTGGAAGGTTTCTATGAAGCGCGTATTCCATCTGCACCCGTCTTATCTATTGCAGAAGTGGCTGATGATCCACATTTAATAGCCAGAAAGATGATTGTTGAGATTGATCATCCAGAAAAAGGGAAAATAAAGGTTCCGGGTTCTCCTATACGATTATCCGACTCTCCATTAGATGAAGTGGTACCTGCACCTTTATTAGGCCAGCATACAGATAAAGTGCTAATGGAGTATGTGAACTTAAATGAAGAACAACTTAGTGACTTACGTAAAAAACAGGTTATTCAATAAAGGCTCGCGAAAGAATAAATATAATCTGTAAGAGGGATGTGAAGGGAGAATTATGACGTCAACAATAATAAATCAAATAGAAGACCATGTTCAAATTATCACCTTGAATAGACCGGAAAAGAAGAATGCGTTTAACACTGAAATGATTGAAGCGTGGGTTGAATCTTTAGAACAGGCACAGCAAAATGATGACGTACATGTAATAGTTATTACTGGTGCTGGAGATGCCTTTTGTTCCGGAGGTGATGTAAAAACAATGAATGAGGGGAAAGACTCTCCCTTAGATCATAAACATAGACTTTGGAAATTTATTCATCGTGTTCCATTGACTCTGAAAAAAATGGATAAGCCTGTGATTGCGGCAATTAATGGTCCAGCAGTAGGAGCAGGATTGGATATGGCTCTTATGGCGGATATCAGGACAATGGCAGATACAGCTAGAGTAAGTGAAGGATATGTAAAGGTAGGGCTTGTTCCCGGAGATGGTGGAGCATATTATTTGCCTAGATTAGTAGGAGAGGCAAAGGCACTGGAGCTCTTATGGACCGGTAACTTTATCGATGCAGAAGAGGCTCTGCGATTAGGATTGGTAAACCAAGTATATCCACGAGAAGAATTTATGGAAAGAACATTAGAGTTGGCCAAACAAATTGCATCCGGCCCTCAAGTAGCAATTCGAATGACTAAAAGGGCCGTTAAACAGTCACTAAAAATGGACTTAGAATCATCGTTAGATCTCATTTCCTCTCACTTTGCTATTATCAAAGAAACAGAGGATCATAAAGAAGGCGTGCTAGCATTTTCTGAAAAAAGAAAACCAAAATTCCAAGGGAGATAGCATTGTTTTAGAAGCTTGATTCAATATAAAACTAGTATAATAAAAATTTTTCGAGTAGTAAGCATCGCATAAAAAGCTATAACCATAAAAGAAAACTGCAAAGATAATAGAGAAATATATATGCTTCTAAAAAAGAGGGGGTGCAGTGATGGGAAATGCTGTTTTAGCATTACTAGTTTTTATAGGAATTATCATCTTTTGGAATGTCTTTCTGAAAAGAAATATTGGAGAAGCGATGTTTTTTGGTTTTATAGGGACTGCGTTGTTTGGTGGGACCCAGGCTCCACAGTTAATATGGGATGGATTGGTGTATGCCGCCACATATGAAGTAATGTATGCAGCATTGGCATTTGTGTTTATGTCTTATTTAATTGACAGGACAGAAGTGCTAAGTGGGATGCTACTCATTCTTAATTCTATATTTGGACGTCTTCCTGGCGGAGCTGCCTATATAGATACAATAGCCTCAGCTGCAATGGGTACCTTAGCCGGATCAGGTTCAGCTAATACCGCGGCTACAGGGGCTTTTACAGCTCCATGGATGGTGAAGACAAATTGGAGTCGTGAATTAGCCGCTACAGTAGTAGCTGGAAATGGGGGATTGGGAACAGCTCTTCCACCTTCGAGTTCTATGTTTATCATGTTAGGTTTTGCACCTGTTGCTGCCTTGGTTTCAGAAGTTAACATATATGTAGCCTTGTTCGTAGCAGGAGCCTATCAAGTGCTATATAGAATAATTTTAATTATGTATCTTGTACGAAAACACAAAATTAAGGCAGTTTCACCTGAATTTGTTCAACCATTAAGCCATTCATTACGAGCCGGTTGGAAATCTTTGTTTATTTTTCTAGGAGCTCTTATTCCAATGATTATTACCATTGGACCTGTTTCAGAAATGCTAGCAGCCAACCCAAATATAGGGGAGGAAGCGATAGGGAGTATATCATTAATCACGTGGATTCCTATTTTAATCATATTTATCGGATTAATAGTAGGTTGGACAAAGCTGCCAAAAAGTTCAACGGATTGGTCTAAATTTTTAAACAATGCCATTCCTCGTTTCGCTTATATTGGTGCTATTTTATTATTTGCCTTTGCTGCAGGAGAAGTTCTAAGTAATTTAGGATTGGCTGAAGATTTAACAACCTTAATGGAAACGCTTTCTATATCAAAATGGTTAATGGTCGCGATTATAGGGGTATTAGTTGTTTTAGTAGCAGGCCCCCTATCTTCTACTGCCACTTTAACTGCAGTGGGAATGATTTCTTTCTCTGCGCTTATTTCAGTAGGAGTCCATCCAGTTGCCGCGGTCATCTGCATCCTTGTATTCGCAAGTACAGAAGGTTCTTCACCACCTGCTTCTGGTTCAATATTTATTTCTGCTGGGTTAGCGGGTGCCGACCCGAAAAAGATGTTTGTTCCGTTAATTGCTTATTACGTGGTCCCAATTTTTATCATTGGATGGTTAATTGGAATGGGAGTATTACCTCTCCCAATACATTAATAAGAGAGGTGAAATGATGAGAAAAACTTTTCAATTTTTATTTAAGGTTAGCTGCGTATTATTTTTGTTAAGCGGTTCCTTGCTAGTTATTGGACAAATGGTAGGCCTTCTTTTACTTAATGGGGATCTTATCATTTTCAGTGCAGATACTTTTGGAAAGCCTACGTTTATTTTGAGTACCTTTGCTGGATTATTTGGTTTTGCATTGAATTATATTCCTAATACTGTGCCGGTAGATAATTCGGAACCAATAACACAACAAATGGAAAATAGTCAGTCTACACCAACTTAATGTTTAAAAATCCATATTTCATTATTATTTGTAAGCGTGTTCAAATAACAAGTTAAGGTTTGATTGTTCTCAGATAAAGACAATTTTTCTATTAACGTAATATTTTAGTAGTTTATATACTTTAATCATATAAATAAGGAGTGAGAGGAAATGGATTTTACATTACCTGATGAAATAGAAATGCTACAGAAGTTAGTTCGTAACTTTGTAAAAAAAGAATTAATGCCATTAGAACATTTAGTAATAGAGAACGAAGCTAATCGAGGTTTAGACAATTCGCCGTTACTTCCTCCTGAGATAGAGGAAAATTTGCTTAGGAAAACAAAGGAATTGGGATTATGGGGATTAGATATTCCAGAGGAATATGGTGGGACAAATTTAGGGTTTTTAGCTAAGGCTGTTGTGATGGAGGAGTTATCTAAAACCATAGTTCCTTTTACTTTACCTCCAGATGCACCGAATGCTCACTTTTTAGCTGCTTGCTGTACAGAGCAACAAAAAGAGCGTTATCTATTACCGTACATTCGAGGAGAAAAGAGATCGGCTATCGCAATTAGTGAACCAAATGCAGGCTCCGATATTGGCGCTATGCAAACAACCGCTGTGAAAAAAGGAGACAAGTGGGTATTAAATGGCACAAAAATTTGGATTAGTCATGCCGATAAGGCAGATTTTATTATAACGATGGCTGTTACGGATCCAGAAAAGAGACAGCGAGGGGGAATCACAGCTTTTTTAGTAGATAAAAACACACCAGGATTAACGATTTCTAAAGGTATACCAACTATTAGTTATCAACATCCATATGAACTTATTTACGAAGATGTAGAATTAGATGAAAGTCAAGTTTTAGGTGAAGTTGGACAAGGTTTTGTTCCTATGGCGAATCGTCTAGGGGTTCGGCGTTTAGAGCTTGCCCAGCGTTCAGTTGGAATGTCAGAGCGAATGCTAGAGATGATGATAGAATATGCGAATCAAAGAAAAACATTTGGCCAATACTTAGCTGACCGTCAGTCTATTCAATGGTGGATTGCAGATGCAGCGACTGATATTCATGCAACACGTCTTATGGCATATCATGCTGCATGGAAGATGGATCAAGGGGCCAAAGATATCCGTCGTGAAGCAGCTATGTTAAAAGTATTTGGTACTGAAATGGCTCAAAGAGTAGCTGATCAAGCTATTCAAATGCATGGAGGAATGGGCTTAGCCAAAGAAATGCCGCTTGAATTTATGTATCGATATATTCGTGTCATCCGTATCCTAGAGGGAGCTTCGGAAGTCCATCGCTGGACAATCGCCCGAGATCTGTTACGTAATGGTATAAGATAAACTACAAAGTCTATCTTATTTAGAAAGTCGGTGCTGTATGGAGACGATAATAGAATGGATCGTAGAAGAAGAAGACATAGATAGTATGGATCATGTCAATAATTGTGTATATGTTTCCTATCTAGAAAAGGGCCGAAAACATTGGTATCAAGAAGCAGGAGCTTCAAAACAAGATTTGAAGAAACAAGACTTAGGAACAGCGGTATTAAAGCTGGATGTTTTATTTCGTAAAGAAGCAAGATTAGGGGAACGCTTATGGATTAAAACCTGTACTGCTCGGTTGGGAAGCACGAGCTTCGTACTTGAACAAAACATTATTAATGAAGACGGAGAAATTATCACAGAAGCCATGGTAACGAGTGTGATGTTTGACCGGATAGAAAGAAAAAGCACAGTAGTAGCGAAGGAAATCTCAAGGTGGTTTATAGAATAGGTGATGAAACCATAATGATTTTAATAAAGGATGATAAATTAGAACATAAAATCTATCAATTAAGAAAAGAATTAATCCAGATTGCAGAAAAAACTGGATTAAATAGCCCTGACACTATATGTTACAGTCAGAAATTAGATCAATTTATTACGATTTATCAAAAGACTTCACTTTTAAAAAAGAGAAAATTAAAATATGTAGTTCGAGAGATGAATTCAGTGAAGAATTAGAACTTGTTCGTCATGATAAAATAGGCAGACGAATTCCTTAGGAGTCGTCTGCTTTTCCCTTTTTCCAGTATGATCAAAAGGAATGGGTGTGCTTATGTGACAAAAAGGAGAAAAATAAATAAAAATCTCGTTTTTATATCTACGACGTTGTTTATGGTTAGCATTGCCGGAAGCAGACCGCTTCTTCCTTTGTATGCAGATGAACTCGGTGCAAGTCATGCTGAAATTGGACTCATTGTTGCATTATTTTCTTTTTTTCCATTATTCTTATCTATTCAATCAGGAAGAATGATTGACCGGATTGGAGTTAAAGGACCACTGATTGCAGGTGTTATATTTGGTATTTTATCGATGCTTATTTTAAGCATATTTCATAATTTAGTAGGAGTATATATTTCACAAATCTTTTCAGGTTTCGCTCAACTCGTATTCGTCTTGTCGATGCAAGCATATTCTGGTCAATTTCCAAAGAGTAAATTGCGTGAATATTATATTTCCGTATTTAGTATTGCTATAGCTGCGGGCAGTTTTTTCGGTCCACTCTTTTCTGGTTTTTTAACCGACTTAATAGGATATAGTACCGCTTTTTTAACATTAAGTTTCGCGTTAGCCGGACCACTGCTATTGTCTTTATTTTTTTCAGAGAAAAAAGCGATGCCGATACAAGAGAAAAAGAATGAAAAGAACTCATTTCAGTTACTTCGCATTCCTGATTTAAAAAGAGCGGTGCTGGTCAGTTCAGTCGGGCTGTTAGCAAAAGATACGTATATTGCCTTTTTTCCTTTGTTTGCTGCAGAAAATGGTTTATCCCCTTCAGCGATTGGCGGAATCATTGCGCTGAATGCGGGAGCAGGAATGTTTATCCGAAGCTTTTTGCCATGGGTTTCCAAGCGTGTGGATCGTGATGTAATCATTACTACTTCAATTTTGGTTTCCGGTATCATGTACATGTTGAATCCATTGTCCAATCATATACTCTGGCTGAGCATTTTATCAATCATTCTCGGTTTTTGTACTGGAATTTGTCAGCCATTATCTATATTTGCAACAATTATTGCTTTGCCTAAAGAGCGTGTAGCAGAAGGGTTGGGTCTTCGTTTAACATTTAATAAATTGACCCAAGTTGTAGGTCCCCTTTCATTGGGATCATTGTCCTCTGTATTTGGGATTGCTGGTGTCTTTTATGCGTGCGGCGCAATAATTTTAATAGGTTCTTTACATCCGAACAAGTTTCTTTTTTATAAGAAGTGACTAATGATATCCAGTTTGGAAATAAAGTCAACTACGTTTATTATCGTAAAATCAAATTCGATGGTTAATAAGCTAAGAAAGGTGCCGAAAAAAAGTTTTATGCAATGGCATAAGTTAAATTCTAAGACTTATATTCGAGCATTTAAATGGTTAAGTGAAAGGATAAAAGAAAAGGGTGTAATAACTTTTGCTTCCAATAGTTCATGTTTTGATGGACGTGCAATGGATGGATTAAGAAAAGAACGGGAAATATGTTGGAATAGCGAAGGAGCTATTCTTTTTTGATTGAGGAAAGTTATCATTGAAATCTAAAAAAGATGACTCCGCATAGGAATCATCTTTTTTACAGTGCCTAGCTTTTTTCCAACGTTGTTTCAGTCGATTGGTTTGCAGGCTGTTTTTTATAGATTCGATTGAACAACATAGATTGCCCAATTAAGAAAAGTCCGCCGACTGACCAGTATAGAGGGAGAGCGGCTGGAGCAGAGAATGAAATAAATAGAATCATAATGGGAGAAAGCAATCCCATGAATTTCATTTGTTGCTGCTGTTCTGTAGGCATTTGATGTAAAGAAAATTTGAATTGCAAGTAATAAATAACACCCGCAATAAGCGCCATAATAATATTAGCTTGACCAAGGTTAAACCAAAGAAAGCTATGTGTCGCGATTTCGTGAGAGCTTTTAATCGCGTAATAAACGCCCATTAGAATCGGCATTTGAATAAGCATCGGCAAGCATCCCATATTTAAAGGGTTTACGCCGTGCTTTTGATAGAGCTGCATCATTTCTCGTTGTAGTTCTGCTTTTTTTGTCGCATCTGTTGTTGATTTTATCTTCTCTTGAAGCGTCGTCATTTCAGGTTTTAGGGCGTCCATCTTACCTTTCATCGCCTGTTGAGTTTTATACTGTTTCGCGGTAAGCGGCATAATTAAGAGACGGATTATTACTGTCATGAGTATAATGCTCCACCCGTAGTTACCATGAAATAAAGTCGCATTAAAATCTAAAAGAGATATGATTGGATTCACCAAGAATGTATGAAACATTCCGTCGTTATTGTCAGTGAGTGAGCATCCTGAAAGCAGTGATGTAAAGATTACAGCTATCATAATTTTTTTCAATTGTTTTCCTCCTCAAATTGTTTTTGTATTAAACAATGTGAAGAAGGTTTGTTTTATCTGAATCATCCGGTGCGCTTCTTTGTCGAACTTTTGTAAAAAAGCCTTGAAACATACGGTAGTCAAAATATCTATCAAAATTAATCGGGGTTTGAGCGTGTTTGGCTTGAATTAAAGCTTGATGTTTATGATTTAATTTTGTGCTCTGTGTGTTTAAAAAATAAACAGCAGCAAGAGGAAAGACTAATGTCATAATATAGCCGGCCCATAAAGCCTGTTGAATCGTTTGATAATCAAATCCTATTAATAATTCCAGCATAGGAATCCCTCATTTTTTGATTACATGTTATAGAGGTACTATAACGAATTGTCTTCAAGTCGTCAAACATATGTAAAAATATAACTTATGTCAGCAGACTTAACTGTAAGTCAAAGCCCTTGATTCAACATGTACTTCTTGCCGATAAATTAATTAAGGCAGGCACTATATTTTGGGAAATACATATGGATAAAAGGAAGCTGAATGATGAGGTGAAGAAATGTATCCATATAATCCATATCATGAACAACAGCCTTATATGTATCCACTAATATCGTATGACTATAATCCATATACTCAACCAATAGCAGAAGATTCATTCCGTCCGCCCAACCCGCCACCACGCCCACCCCAAGGAGGATATGGTCCACCACCGGGCCCTCCACCATATGGAGGCGGCCAATATGGTGGTCCTGCACAAGGCGGCGGACCGCCAACAACCCCTCCGCCTGCATTTGTGCCGCAGCTTTCACAAGTATCAACGCAGGCTATAGATGCTCCTTCTATGCGTGGTTGTTTATACCGATATACGTATGTCTGGCTGAGGAATAGACGCTCATTCTGGTTTTATCCAACATATGTTGGCAGAAATTCTGTTGCAGGATACCGTTGGAGAGAAAGTAGTCAGCGCTGGTCGTATTTCGGCATTGATGCCGATGAAATTCGTTCTTTTCAATGTTACTAAATTTAAAAAGCGATCTCCCCTAGATAAGGGGCAGATTGCTTTTTTGATGTTTAAGGAGAGTTTTTTAACAGCTGTTTCCATAAAAGGAGGTTGATTTACTGGAAAAGGCTGTTTATAATCAATGTGTACTATGTTAAGTAGTACACTTGGTACAGTGAGGAGAGGGATGATGTTCGAGTTAGATGTTCGCAGCAGAAAGCCAATTTACGAACAGTTGATGGATAAGTTAAAAGAGCTAATCATCACAGAAGTGCTGAAGGAAAATGAACGGTTGCCTTCAGTTAGAACGTTAGCTCAACAATTAACAATCAATCCCAATACGATTCAAAAAGCATTTAGACAGTTGGAGATGGAAGGGTTCATTTATACGCTTCCTGGGAAGGGAAGCTTTGTTTCATCAGCGAATAGGGTGAGAGATACAGCAAAGGAACAGAAGCTTAAGGCAGAGCTTGCTAAGATTGTGAGTGAGGCTCTTTATTTAGGTATCGATATCGAAGAAATTTATCAAATTATTGAGCAAACACGGGCTGGAATAAGGGGGGATCATCATGATTGAATGTAAACAAGTGACAAAGTTGTATGAAAAGAAGGAAGCGGTTCATGATTTAAATATAGCAATTGCAACAGGGTCAATTTTTGGATTGCTTGGCTCAAACGGGGCTGGAAAAACAACGTTCTTAAAAATGCTAGCGGGTATTCTGGAGCAGGATGCAGGAGATATTCAGATTGATCAGCAGCCTGTGTTTGAAAACACACAGTTAAAGAATCGTTGTGTGTTTATCCCTGATACACCTTATTTTCTTTCTAATTATACGATTTTACAGATGGCTCACTTTTATAGCCGGATGTACAGTGACTGGAACGAAGCGCGTTTTACTCAATTGCAAGAAGTATTTCAACTTCCTATACATAGTAAAATCCATCGTCTGTCAAAAGGGATGCAACGGCAAGTCGCTTTTTGGTTAGCGTTATCAACAATGCCCGATGTGTTAATTTTAGATGAACCATTTGATGGGTTAGATCCAGTTATGCGTCAAAATGTCAGACAGCTTTTGATTCAAGATGTAGCGGAGCGTGAAATGACGATTGTCATCTCTTCGCATAATTTACGTGAAATTGAAGATTTAGCAGACCATGTGGCAATTTTACATCAAGGGAGAATTATTCTTGAGAAGGAATTGGATGATTTGAAAGCTGATGTACATAAAGTTCAATTTGCTTTTAAAGATAAAATTCCAACCGGGTTGTATCGCGGTTTGCATATTTTACATAAAGAAAAACGAGGCAGCGTCGTGATTTGCATTATAAAAGGAAATGAAGAAGGAATTACGGATCATTTTCATTTGTATCAGCCGGATATTTTCGATATGTTGCCGCTGACGTTAGAAGAAATTTTTATCTATGAAATGGGGGATGTTGGGTATGCCATCCAAAATGTCCTCGATTAATCAAGAACTGTGGAAGTATATGTTTAGAGGCTCCGGCTGGATTTCCATTCTATCTATACTAGGGTTACTGTTTGCTTTGCCGCTGGAGCTCTGTATCTCAATCGTAGGAGAACGAACAGATTATTATGGACAAGTAAAAAATTTATTTGCTATTCATAGTACGATTCAATATGCGTTAATGGTCGTTGCTCCTGTGTTAGTTGCTGTCTTTTTGTTTCGCTTTTTACAAGTGAAACAAATGTCTGACTTTATTCATAGCTTGCCTATATCAAGAAAGCAAATTTATGGTCATCATCTTGCTGCTGGTCTTGTTTTTCTACTCGTCCCGATTATAGTAACCGCATTTATTTTATTTGTTTTTTATTGGACGATAGATGTAAGCGGGCTATTTACGTTAAAGGATATCGGAGTATGGGCAACTGTCACTTTTTCGATTGAAGTGCTCATTTTTTCAGTGGCTGTTTTTATCGGGATGATTACGGGATTATCGGCTTTGCAGGCTGTGTTAACGTATATTACGTTACTTCTTCCTGTTGGTTTAGTTATTCTCCTAGGTGCTAATATTCAGTTTTTATTATTGGGATTTTCGGAAAGCTATTATACGAATTCAGTTGTTGAGCGATTATCACCGCTCGTTAAAGCAACTCATTTAGGCGGGGAGAAGCTGCATTCAATTGATATTTATATATATATCCTTGTAGCAAGTAGTTTGTTTTTTGTTTCACTGCTTTTATATCAAAAAAGAAAACTTGAGTATGTGTCACATGCCTTTGTGTTTCCGATTATGAAACCGGTATTTAAATATGGGCTAACAACATGTGCAATGTTACTAAGCAGTGTGTACTTTCATGGTACGACGGAACGTATAGGATGGCTCTTAGGTGGTTTAATAATCGGGGCATTGGCTGGCTATGTAATAGCAGAAATGGTACTGCAGAAAACGTGGCGAATTCAACTCGCATTTACAGGATTCGGATACTTTACGATAGCAGTATGTATAGGTGTCGGCTTAATCAAGCTTGACCCGCTAGGCTTTGAAACGAATATTCCTAATTTAGCACAGGTTGAAAAAGTCTATATTCGAAAGGAACTCGGGAGTTACAGTGATGAGATAAATAGTGCATACGTTGCCTTAAAAGAAGAGCGTAATCTGAAGGTGCTCCAAAATTTACATGAGCAAATTCTCGAGCATGGCAAGAGCGAAATGTTAGCATCGGATCGTCGTTACCAATCTATTTCTTTAAAGTACGAGTTAACGAATGGAAAAAAAGTAGTGCGTGAATATTATTTGCAAAATTATAAAGCTTTCTCTTCTTATTTAAAAAACATCTATGAATCTGAGGAATATAAGAAAAAAGCTTATTCTTTATTAACGACATCTCCAAAGGATGTGTATCGAATTTCTATTTCTGCTAATAGTTATTTAGATAAATCAATTGAGCTGCGTGGTTCAAAGGAAATTACAGAAGCGATTCAAGCGATACAAACGGATCTTTCCAATCAGAGTTATGAAGAAATGCTAAATCCAACTGGCGAGTATGCAGATATTTCGATTGTGTTAGAAAAAAATCGTTTTATTCATCTATCATGGAAAGCTTCTATGCAACATTTTACGGAATGGATGAAGAAAACAGGGAAAGACAATGACGTACGGATTCTTCCGGAGGAAATCGATTATATGCTCGTGCAGCCATATGATTCGCAGGTAGATTACTATAATGAGAGGTTTGTACCAGATAAGAATGCATTAAAAATAACAAATGGCAATCAAAAGGAAGCGGTATTAAATACGCTAGTGTCCAATACAGGTGAAAGCTATATTGTTGCCGTTTATTATAAAGAAAGTAATGAAATAGATATTAAGGGACTATCGAATGAATACGCACCTGCTTTTATTAAAGAGCATTTTAACCAATGAGGGGAGAGAGAGAATGAGCGAGGGGAAAGTATCGGAGGAATGTAGTTTTACTTCCACCTATAAAAAGTTTTATAAGCGGCTCTATTACCTTACTTTAGCGATTATTAAATGCCCTCATTTAGCTCATGATATTACGCAGGAGACGTTTATTAAGGCTTATTATAAAAAAGATACGATTGTCGATATGGATAAGGTGGGTGCTTGGTTATCGACGGTGGCGACAAGAACAGCGATTGATTTTTGCCGGAAACAAAAGCGGATTTGTCAGGTTTTTCAGCAAGAATTAATGGAGGGGATGGGCTGCCATATAATTGTTGAATGTGAAATAGAATTAAGTTGTTTAAAGGAAGATTTATGCAGGCAAGTAATGAAATTGGCCGATAAGCAACGTGAAGTATTATTATTGAAGGTGAATGGCGGGTTGAAGGAAACAGAGATCGCGGACGTTTTGCATATGAAGCCGACGACGGTAAAAGTAAACTTATATCGAGCTCGAAAGCAGTTGAGACGAGCATTAACGGCATAAAGTAAGAAGAGGGATACGGCTCATATAGAGCTGTATCCCTCTTTAAGTGTTTGTTTCATATAATGTTTAATTTAAATTATAATTTCACAACGTTTTTAGCTTGAGGTCCGCGGTTGCCTTCTTCGATTTCGAATTCAACTTCTTGGCCTTCATCTAATGTTTTGAAGCCTTCACCTTGAATAGCAGAGAAGTGTACGAATACATCGTTTTCGCCTGGCACTTCGATGAATCCAAATCCTTTTTCGCTGTTAAACCATTTTACTTTACCTGATACTGTCATACGATAAATCCTCCTAAACATTAACAAAAGATTAATGGTGACACTTTTTTTCTTAATTATAGAAAAATAGGCATTCACACATTAGCAAAAACCTTCAATCTTCTTTCAGAAGATGTTTGATAATATGTGAATTTTTTGATTAAATGGTAAAACCTATTATATTGAATTATAAACTAAAATATTCGAAATAACAACAAATAAACGATTTAATATCTAAAAAATTCCATTTATTTTAAATTTAGTAAAGAGTAAGACTTTAATATATAAGTAGAAGAAATTTTTCTTTTATTGTATACAGGATTGAAAAATATGTGCTTGTCGACATTTGAAACTCTTTTTTTGGCAAAATGCATTTTAGGTGTACATCTTTTTTTCGCTCATGTTAAAATGGAAAGGTTGAACAGGCTATTGTGCATAGTTAAGATAACAGTTGTACAATCAATTGTTTACCGTACGATTTTAAGGCTCTATTCTATAAAGATGAAATGTAACATCATACTATACATGAAATGTAAAACTTTGATGAACGAAAGGAAAAAATTATGCCAACTTTACATGATCAGGTTCAATCAAGAAGAACCTTTGCTATTATTTCTCACCCGGATGCCGGGAAAACGACATTAACAGAAAAATTACTATTATTCGGTGGTGCGATTCGTGACGCTGGTACTGTTAAAGCACGAAAAACAGGGAAGTATGCGACAAGTGACTGGATGGAGATTGAAAAGCAGCGCGGAATTTCCGTTACATCATCGGTTATGCAATTTGATTACAATGATTTTCGTGTGAACATCTTAGACACACCTGGTCACCAAGATTTCAGTGAAGATACGTACCGTACATTGATGGCTGTAGATAGTGCTGTCATGGTTGTCGATTCAGCAAAAGGGATTGAGGACCAAACGATGAAGCTATTTAAAGTTTGCCGAATGCGCGGAATTCCGATTTTTACCTTCATTAATAAAATGGACCGTCAAGGAAAGGAACCTCTAGAATTACTCGCAGAGCTGGAGGAAGTACTAGGCATTGAAACATATCCAATGAATTGGCCGATTGGGATGGGGAAAGATTTTGTAGGTATCTACGATCGATTTAACAATCGGATTGAGCAATTTAAAAGTGAAGATGAAACTAATCGTTTCCTTCCTTTAAATGAAGAAGGCGAGTTAGAAATCGAACATGAATTACAGGAATCTCCTCTTTATGAACAAACATTAGAGGAAATTATGTTATTAAGTGAAGCGGGAAATCAATTCTCAGAGGAGAAAATCGCTAATGGTACATTGAGTCCTGTGTTCTTCGGAAGTGCGTTAACGACATTTGGTGTACAAACGTTTTTAGATGCGTATTTACAGTTCGCTCCAGCACCGCAAGCGAGAATGTCAACGAGTGGGGAAGTGGATCCAGAAAGCGAAGATTTCTCAGGTTTTATCTTTAAAATTCAAGCGAATATGAATCCGAAGCATCGAGATCGAATTGCCTTTTTACGTATTTGCTCTGGGAAATTTGAGCGTGGTATGAGTGTAAACTTAAGTCGTACGGGTAAACCAATTAATCTGTCTTCTTCTACACAATTTTTAGCTGATGACCGAAATACGGTAAATGAAGCGGTTAGCGGAGATATTATCGGGCTGTATGATACAGGGAACTATCAAATTGGGGATACGATTACAACGAGCAAAGAGATGTATCAGTTTGAACGTTTACCTCAATTTACGCCAGAGCTATTTGTTCGGGTTACGGCTAAAAATGTCATGAAGCAAAAGCATTTTCATAAAGGCATTCATCAGCTTGTTCAAGAAGGGGCTATTCAGTTGTTTAAGACCGTACGAATGGAAGAGTATCTATTAGGTGCAGTCGGACAGCTTCAATTTGAAGTATTTGAGCATCGAATGAGAAATGAATACAACGTCGAAGTGTTGATGGAGCGAATTGGCAGTAAGGTGACTCGTTGGGTAGAGGCAGATAAAGTAGATGAAAATCTACATAGCTCACGAAGCATTCTTGTGAAGGATCGATATGACAAGTATGTATTTCTATTCGAAAATGATTTCGCTCTACGTTGGTTCGAGGATAAGAATCCAGATATAGAATTGTATAATCCAATGGATATAAAGTGAACCTTCCATCAGTGGGGGTCTTACTGCCCGTTAAGAGTGGGATAAAATAAGTGTTTAATTTAAAGCTCATGTATAGCAGTTTGCATGAGCTATTTTTTGTTGGCGTTGATTACAAATGCTATTGATTTTTTATTTATTTAGGTCTAAAATCATAGGACAGGACATACCATAGTTAATTATTTGATGGAAAATAGTTATAAAGTCGTTGTTTTTATGGTTTTTATACGATTCTGCATGTACAATTAATAATAGGTAGAGCAGTTATATACGGGGGCCTTTATAATGGACAAGATGTGTTGTAGTTCATGTGACTTAATGTTTGTTTTTAGAGAGGAAGGATATTTATTTCTTCATGGGATGGATGACATGGAAAATATGTATCCAGAAGCTATTAAGGCAAATGGCGGATTGTATCTCTCTTATCGTTCCAAAGAGGGCGTGATGGAACAAGTACAAACAATCCTTTCAAAATTAGATAGATGCGATCACATAGAAGGGAATCTAGTTCAAGCAATATGTCAGCCGTCTATTATGTACTCGCTTCATCAATTATTACAAAATATAAAAGAACATGACATGATTCAAATTATTCGTCAGACGGAATTTATCAGCTTCTTTCAGCCTATTGTTTCGTTGTACAGTAATGAAATCATTGCCTTTGAAGCTTTATTACGAGATCCTTTAGCTAGAGTTTCACCTGGCCGGTTGTTTGAAGCTGCCCAAGCTACAGGACTGCATTATCTATTAGATATGAAAGCAAGGAAAACAGCCATCCAATCTCGAATGGGTGTTATCCCTCATGGAATTAAAAGTTTTATCAATTTCTTACCTTCAACCATTTATAATCCAGCATTCAGTGTAAAAAGTATTATCCAACACATTGAGCGCCATCATGTACGACCAGAAGATATCGTATTTGAGGTTGTTGAAACAGAGGAAATCGTAGACATAGATCATTTAAAAACAATTTTTAGTGTATATAAACAGGAAGGGATTAAAGTAGCGCTAGATGATTTCGGAAGTGGTCATTCGACATTAGAAGTGCTAATGCAGCTTGTTCCAGATTATGTGAAGATTGATCGAGCACATATCATGAACTGCCATCAAGACCTAACTAAACAAAAGAGATTAATTGAACTAGTTAATATTTCTAAAGAACTTGGGATAACGTCGCTTGCTGAAGGGGTTGAGCGAAAAGAAGAGCTTGAATTTTGCCGTGATATTGGTATTGAACTGGCTCAAGGCTATTATCTTGGCAAACCAGAAAAAACACCCAAAGTATTAGTGAGTGTATAACATAGTTATTTAGGAAACAATTCTTTTCTCGTTTGAAGTTGCAGGTTTGCGCTGTTAGTCTATCATAAAAAGTAACAGCCAGTAAGTGTTTACTGGCTGTTATGTATCTCCTCCACAATCTTTGGAGTGCTATTTTCTTTTTCTTCGAGTAGATTCATACGCATAATGATATTTTGAAAGATTCCCATTGAAATCATCATGAGCAGCAATGAAGTTCCTCCATAACTAATAAAGGGCAAAGTGATTCCTGTAATTGGAATTAAGCCTATTACTCCGCCAACATTGATAAATACTTGAATGCCGATCATTGAAGAAATTCCAATTAATAATAGACTTCCAAAAGGATCCTTGCATTTAGCGGATAGTATAAATCCACGCAGCACGATAAATCCAAGAGTAAGCAATACAAATCCTACTCCAAAAATACCTAATTCCTCAGAAATAATTGCCAAAATAAAATCGGTATGTGCCTCTGGAAGATATCCATATTTCTGTACACTATCGCCTAGACCTACCCCTGTTAATCCTCCCGATCCAATGGCAAGAAGTGAGTTAACAAGCTGATATCCATCATCACCAGCTTTACCAAAAGGGTCCATAAATCCTGTGAAACGAGCTATTTTATTATCGGAAAATACATTCGATAAATTTCCTGTAATAAGTACAACTAGAGCGAAAATACCCGCAAAAATCAGGAAGATAATTGTAAGTTTGCTTAAGCTCTTTAGCGTCATTCCGGAAGAGACAATGATTGTACAGGAAATGAAAAAGATAATGGCTGCTGACCCATAATCGGGCTGGGCAGCAATCAAATAACAAATCCCAATGAGAAACAAAATCGGCGGGATGACTGCTTTATCAATATTGTTAATACGATCTTGTCTTTTTCCGTACATAGCGGCAAGATAAATAATCATCGCTAGCTTCGCGAATTCCGCTGGTTGAAACGAGCTAGATCCTATTCTAATCCAACTTTGAGCCCCGCTTGAAGCATGACCGAATAAATCGACGGCGATTAATGAGCCTGCAATACCAAACATGAGAAACATGAGAAACTTTTTATTTTGATAAGCTTTATAAGGAAAAATCATCGTCGCAATCATGGCTACAAAAGAGAGGATTAGTGCCATCTTTTGCTTGTCATAAAAATAATCCATTGGGTAGTTGTAACGCCCTACAGCTGTAATCATGCTAGAACTGTACACCATAACGAGTCCGAATAAGCAGAGTAGCACAATAGCGATAAAAATTGGATAGTCGTAGGCTTTAATTATTCTTTTCACCTGTGCGTTCACCTCTATTTTACATATGAGCGACCAAATCGCCCTTCTCTATAGTAACGGAAAACTGCCTGTAATGGTAAAAAAAATTCCTCTAAAATCATATTTTCGCCAAGAAGGGGCAAACTTCCTTTGGAAAATGAAATTTGAGGTTTTTTTCTTTGAAATAGCGTGAAGGTGAAATGTTTTATACAATAAGCTTAGCGGATATAGCTGATTTTTTTAATAATATGAACAAAGTTATATAATGGAGCTAAGATGAATGATGACAGACGAGGATGAGGGATACATGGTGCAGCAACAAATGAAGTGGAATGTATATGCTCCAGCAACTGGTGAGAAGATTGCTGAGCTGGAGGAAACGTCGCTTGACTCCATTCCTAAGCTATATGAACAATCACATAAGGCCTTTGATATGTGGTCAACACTTTCTATTTCGAAGAGAATTGAATATATTCGGCGGTTAAGGCTTTTAATTGTGGACAAGATGGATAAGCTTGCTGACATCATCTCGAAAGATACAGGAAAGGTCAAAACAGAAGCACTTGTGGCAGATTTAATGCCAACGCTTGATGCCATGCTGTATGTTGAAAAGCATGCTGAAAAGTTATTTAAACGAAGAAAAATGAAAACACCTTTATTATTAATTGGGAAAACATCATATGTGGAGTATATGCCAAGGGGAACTGTACTTGTGATATCCCCGTGGAACTATCCTTTTCAACTAGCGGTAACTCCTATGATTTCTGCCCTTGTTGGGGGGAATACAGTCATTGCGAAGCCTTCCGAAGTAACTCCTCTAGTTGGTAAAATGATAGAAGAATTATTTGTAGAAGCTGGTTTTCCAGAAGGTGTTGTTCAATTCGCTCATGGTGGAAAAGAGTTAGGTGCGGCACTTACAGAACAAAAGCCAGATTATATTTTCTTTACAGGCTCTGTGCGAACAGGAAAGATTATTGCAGAAGTGGCGGCAAAGCAATTGATTCCAACGACACTTGAGCTAGGCGGGAAAGACCCGATGATTGTTTTTCAAGATGCTAACATAGAGAGGGCTGTAAATGCAGCTTTATGGGGAGCATTTACAAACAGCGGCCAAGTATGTATGAGCGTTGAACGACTTTATATAGAACGTCCGATTTACGAACAATTTCTGACGCTATTGAAGAAAAAAGTAGCCTCCTTAAAACAAGGAGATTCGCTGCATGATGATGTTGGTTCGATGACATTCCCTGCCCAATTGGATATTGTAGCCGATCATATTCGGGATGCTCTTGATAAAGGAGCAAAGCTTGAAATAGGGACCGCACCTGACGAATGGGAGCAAGGTACGTGTTTTATCCAACCTTCACTTTTATCAAATGTGAATCATACGATGAAAGTAATTAATGAAGAATCCTTTGGCCCCCTGCTGCCTGTTATTCCTTTTGATACAGAAGCAGAGGTAGTTCAGCTTGCAAATGATAGTGCATACGGTTTAAATTCAAGCGTTTGGACCTCTGATGAACATAGAGCAAAGCGGATTGCGGCGCAATTAGTGACAGGGGCTGTTAATATTAATGATGTGCTTGTTTCAGTTGCTAATCCTCATTTACCGTTTGGCGGTGCGAAACAGAGTGGGATTGGCAGCTATCATGGTGAAGGTGGCCTTCGTATTTTTTGTCATGAAAAAGCAATTGTACATGATTCAGGGAAAAAGTCCGCTGAAATTCAATGGTACCCGTATGAGGGTAAATATACCCATTTCCTTTCGCTTTTTCAACAGTATTTCGCTAGGAAAATCAGTTGGGTTTCTTTTATAAAGAGCTATCGACAATTACTTAAATTATCGAATTTTAAGGATAAATAAGGAGAATTTCCCTGTTTTTTCACAATCAATTAAAAAATACTTGTGTTATAGAAAGGTATATCATATACTACTAATATATTAAATATGATTTTTCCTTAATCAAAGGGGAGTAGCGTTAGGGTTCGCCCTAAAACAAAGTCGTCATTACATGGATGGAGACATTCATCGGCTTTGTTGACATGACTTCATGTTCAGCAAGACCTTTGCCTATTACGGCAGAGGTCTTTTTGTTTTGCCGAATGCCGATAGGGGGGAAAGACATACTGACTATTGGAGGGAAAAGTAAATGGATGCATCACTATTATTGGAATACGGCTGGGTTCTTCTCGTATTAATTGCCCTTGAAGGACTTCTTGCCGCAGACAATGCAGTTGTTATGGCTGTCATGGTAAAACATCTACCAAAAGATCAACAACGAAAAGCGTTATTTTATGGATTATTTGGAGCGTTTATATTCCGTTTTGTCAGCTTGTTTCTTATCACATATTTGGTTAATATATGGCAAATTCAAGCGGTTGGTGCCTTATACTTACTATTTATTGCTTTTCATAATATTTATAAAAAGTATTATGGGAATGAGCTGGATGTTGCGCCGAAAGCGAAAGCCACTTCTGGCTTTTGGATGACTGTTTTAAAAGTAGAGCTTGCAGATATTGCCTTTGCGATTGACTCCATGCTTGCAGCTGTAGCGTTAGCAGTAACCCTTCCTGAAACAGGATGGTTCAAAGTGGGCGGCATTGATGGCGGACAGTTTTCGGTGATGTTCTTAGGTGGAATCATCGGCCTAATTATTATGCGATTTGCAGCTAATGCGTTCGTGAAAATATTGCATCAACGACCATCACTTGAAACAGCAGCCTTTTTGATTGTAGGTTGGGTTGGCGTAAAGCTGGCTGTTCATACACTTGCTCATCCGTCATTAGGAGTCATTAATGAACACTTCCCAGAATCGATTGTATGGAAGTCGATTTTCTGGACTGTGTTACTTGGAATTGCAGTTGGAGCTTTTCTATTATCCGGAAAAAAAGACAAACAGGACAAAAAAGACAAACAAATACAAGAAGTCTAAATAACAATTCAGGTGTCTGATATGGCGCCTGGATTTTTTTTTGAATCGAATATCCCCATAAAAAAATCTGCTATCTCGTATTATTATAGGGAGTTCGGATAAAGAGGAAACACCTAATCTGAAAAATGGGCATTCTTTCTTATGTTTCATAATGGAAATATCAGTTTGTTTTGAAAATAGGACTTTTGAAACTGTGATTCACATCTGCTCCGCTTAAGATTAATATATTGACCTTATGTTTAATGGTCAAAAGGAGTGAGATGTACGCATGATAGGTTTTTTATTTACAGCATTGAAGAAAAAACGTTCATTAGAAGAGTGCGTCATCAAAATTCAACAAGGTGACACGAAGCTTCGAAATGACACGATCGATTCTTATAAGCCTTTTATTGCTAAAACAGTTTCAAGCGTTTGTAATCGATATATTCATGAATCAGATGATGAATACAGTATTGGTCTGATTGCTTTCAATGAAGCAATTGATAAATATTCATGTGAAAAAGGAAAGTCTTTGCTTGCGTTTGCTGAGGTTATTATTAAGCGCCGAGTGATTGATTATTTAAGAAGTCAGTCAAGGAATAAGGAAGTGATTTTGGAGTCTGTTTGGAATGAAGAGGGGGGCGATGATTCATTTCTCGATGATCAGAATTCCATCCAGGCATTTGAACAGGAGCAAGAAACATTAAAAAGAAGAGAGGAAATTCTTCTTTATAATCGTCGTTTACAGGAATTTGGCTTATCTTTTCAAGAATTAGTTCATCATTCACCAAAGCATATAGATGCTCGTTTAGGAGCGATTTCTATTGCAAAGACATTAATGGATGATGAGGAGCTAAGAGAACTTTTGTTTATGAAGAAACGGCTTCCGATTAAACAATTAGAAGAAAAAGTACGAGTGAGTAGAAAAACGATTGAACGACATCGTAAATATATTATTGCGATGTGTATCATTTTAAATGAAGAGTTTATGTACTTAGCGCATTACATAGAAGGGGTGACTCAGCAGTGAAAAAGGGTATAGTTCTATCAGTGACTAAACGACATATTACGTTGTTGACCCCAGAAGGTGAGTTTGTCAGAAGAAACCGGGATAACGGAGTGTATGAAATTGGTGATGAAGTAACGATTATCCCAGTAGAACGAACGTTTCCCATTTCTTCTAAGAAAATAGCCGTTATTGGTACGTTTGCCTCTGCTTGTCTTCTGTTTTTCTCAATTATTACTGTTCAGCCCTCGGCTCATGTCTCTGCTTACATGACGATTGATGTAAATCCTAGTGTTGAAATAGGTGTAGATGATGATTTAGATGTGATTGAACTAAAGGGATTAAATGATGATGGAAAACGTGTCGTGAAGGAATTGGGTGTATGGGAAAATAAAGAGCTTTCGACGGTGACTGAAAATATTGTTACTAAGACAAAGGAACTAGGTTATCTGAAGGGTTCTACACGGAAAATTGTCGTTTCCACAACCATGATCGAAAAGAATAAGAAGGTCAGTCAGCAATTAAATAAAGAGCTGCAGCATATGCCCAAGCAATGGCCGATAAATCGTACAAAAGTACAAGTTATTCAAGCGACAAAAGAAGAGCGTAATGAAGCGAAAAGACAAGGGCTCTCAACAGGGAAATATGTTGAACAAAAACGGGAGAGTCAGCAAAAGAAGATTCAAACGAATCAAGACAATCAATCACAAGAGAAAAGTCAAATAACGAATACTCCTATTCAGAAGACTGAAGAGAAAAAGACGGCTCAGCCTTTACAAACGAATCAGGAAACAAAACAAGCAACAAATGAGAAATCTTCTAGTCAGTCGGGGTTGAAGGATAATCAAAAGTCAGTAGAAGTGGAGAAGTCTAACAAAGAAAAGCTATCTTCATCAAAAAAAGAACATGTAGTGAAAAAAAGAGAAAGAGAACAGCAAAAAGTACAACGAGAAAAAGAGAAGGAACAGCAAAAAGTACAACGAGAAAAAGAGAAGGAATGGCAAAAAGTACAACGAGAAAAAGAGGAGGAATGGCAAAAAGTACAACGAGAAAAAGAGAAGGAATGGCAAAAAGTACAACGAGAAAAAGAGAAGGAATGGCAAAAAGTACAGCGAGAAAAAGAGAAGGAATGGCAAAAAGTACAGCGAGAAAAAGAGAAGGAACGGCAAAAGGTACAACGAGAGAAAGAGAAGAACTGGCAAAAAGCGCAACGAGAGAAAGCGCAACAAAAGAAAGAGCAGCAAAGGAAAGTACAACAAAAGAAAGAGCAATAAAAGAAGAGAAATCCCATTGAGGTAATGAAGGTAATCACAAAAAGAAAATAATGATGGAGAGAAGCATCGTCATAATGATTAACGAAAGAGCCCGGTCAAAGACCGGGCTTTAGCCATGTTATTCTATTGTATTAAAATTTACCGCTAAGCTGAGATTGAGCTTGTTGCACTAATCGTTTTGTGATTTCTCCGCCTACAGATCCATTTGCACGTGCTGACGTATCAGATCCTAATTGAACGCCAAACTCAGAAGCGATTTCATATTTAATTTGTTCTAAAGCTTGTTCAATTCCAGGAACAAGTAATTTATTACTGCTGTTATTATTAGCCATGTTATAATCTCCTTTAGTTTATATGTTATACAGTAGCATTTGCCGCTGTAGTCATAGTATAAGTAGATTAATTTTTTTTAGTTGCGTTGAGGTTGCTTTTCTATTGGCAAGAGCACCGTATAGTTGAAGGAATGGAATAAGCCGAGAAGGATTGGAAAATGGTTGAAAAACGGGTACACTAGGTTAAGAAATTATTTTAATTCAATAAGTTAATGGTACGGGAGATTCATGGCTTGACAAGAATTGATAATTTCGATCCAGGATCAGCATCCTACAAAGAGGATGTTTGACCGAGTAGAGCTGTATTTTACATACGTTTGAAGAGAATGTCAACAGAATGAGAGGAACGGGAACGTGTAGATGACTATGTTTAAAAAAATATTGGCTAGGCTTTCTCCTGCTCAGCTTATTATTGGGTATTACTTTATTGCCGTTAGTATTTCTACAGGATTGCTTAGCCTCCCAATTGCGATTCGGCCAGAAGTGGAATATAGCTTTAGTGATGCCTTATTCACGGCAGTGAGTGCCGTTAGTGTAACGGGATTATCGGTTGTTAACGTATCGGAAGTGCTTACGGTTCCGGGTTATTTTATCTTGATGTTTGTTCTCCAATTTGGCGGAATTGGGATTATGACGTTAGGAACCTTCTTCTGGCTTATCGTAGGCAAGAAAATCGGTTTAAAAGAACGTCAATTAATTATGGCCGATCAAAATCAGATGCAATTATCAGGTGCTGTTAAATTATTAAAACAAATTATTGAAATCTTTTTGGTGATTGAATTTATAGGTGCACTTATTCTTGGAATATGGTTTCTCAAATATGAGCCAGACTTAGGAAGCGCGATGCTAGATGGTTTGTTTATGTCCATTAGTGCAACGACAAATGCCGGTTTTGACATTACGGGGATTTCTATGGTTCCGTATCAACATGATTATTTTGTTCAAACAGTCGTCATGATTTTACTGATTTCGGGAGCAATTGGTTTTCCTGTTTTAATCGAATTAAGAGAATTTTTTACGTCAAGAAAACGCACATTTAAGTTTCGATTTTCTTTGTTTACAAAGTTAACTTCCATTACATTTTTTGGACTAGTAGTTGCTGGTACTTTATTTATTTTATTAATGGAGTGGAATGGTTTCTTGCAAGATAAAAGTTGGCATGAGTATTTATTTTATTCCTTATTTATGTCTACTACAACGAGAAGTGCAGGGCTTACCACGATGGATATTACAGCTTTTTCGGAGCCTACCTTATTACTCCTCAGTTTGCTGATGTTTATTGGTGCTTCCCCTAGTTCTGTTGGAGGGGGAATTCGGACGACGACTGTCGCCATTCTTCTTTTATTTGTATGGAACTTTGCGCGAGGTCGACGGTCGATTAAGGTGTTTGAGAGAGAGATTCATCCTGATGATATTTTTAAAGCGATGGCTGTATTCATTGTTGGTTTACTTCTCAGCATTAGCAGTATTTTTATTTTAATGATTACGGAAGATTTTACGTTAACTGCGATTGTTTTTGAAGTATGCTCTGCTTTCGGGACAGTCGGTTTGTCTTTAGGAATTACGCCTGAATTAAGTGAATTTGGGAAAGGTCTTCTGATGATTTTGATGTTTATTGGTAGAGTAGGGATTACATCTTTATTATTCAGTGTAGGGCGTAAAGAAGTAACGGAAAATTATCATTATCCAAAAGAACGAGTGATTACAGGATAAGCAAAGAAACCCCTTTTCATCAGTCTGGATGAAAAGGGGTTTTGTTCATCAATTAGTTGTATATGAATAGATGGTGGAGCCTTTTCCGCTAGGATCAAAATAAGCAACCATAACAGAGGAGTGGCGCATCATTTTACCTGTAGTTAAATACGTATTTAAATCAAATGGAAGTTCTTCAATCATTGTATGCTTACGCAAATCTTTTTCATTTAATTGCAGGGAAGCAAACTGTTCACCTAACTTTGTTGAATCTGCTAGAATTTCTTCGTATATCCAGTTACGTTCTTGCTTTTGAGAAGGTTCCCACCAAGTTTTTCGCGGTTTATACTTCTGACTGTTTAAATAGTCATATTTCATTAATCCGGTAACAAAATCTGTTTCAATCTCGTCTTTCGTCGCTAAAAATTGCTGTAAGCGACGGAATAAGTCTTCCAATTGATGTCCGATTCGAGACCATCCTTTTTCATCCCAATACGTCCCGAACTGTTGGAAGAAATCGAATGGAGAGGGGAATGTATTCTGAATTAAATACTCAATCGTATAGTCCATCCGGTGATCATTCCAATATTTTTCTAATACATCTTCCACTTGTTTAATACGTACAATATCATCGAACGATAGCACATTATTACCAAGAATTTCGTAAGGGGCATGGTCGCTGTATATATAATCGTGTTCATTAGCGCGAATACGCAACCCTGTTCCGCGCAGCATTTTTAAAAAGCCTAGTTGTAGTTCCTCTGGTCTTAGTGCAAATACGTCATCAAAGGTCTTTTGGAAAGAGTAATAATCCTCTTCAGGTAAACCAGCAATTAAATCGAGATGCTGATCAATCTTTTGCCCTTCCTTCACCATTGTCACGGTTCTTGTCAGCTTTTCAAAATTTTGTCTTCGTTGGACAAGATCATTTGTTTGATCATTGGTGGATTGTACACCAATTTCAAAGCGGAAAAGCCCTGCTGGTGCATGGTCATTTAAGAACTGAATTACTTCCGGTCTCATAATATCGGCTGTGATTTCAAACTGAAAAACTGTTCCTGGTCGATGCTCGTCTATTAGGAATTGGAACATTTCCATTGCATAGCTTCGGCTAATATTAAAGGTTCTGTCGACAAACTTAATTGTTTTGGCACCGTGCTCCATTAGGTAGCGAATATCTGCTTTAATTTTCTCGCGATCAAAATAGCGGACGCCCACTTCAATAGAAGATAAACAGAATTGACAGTTAAACGGACAGCCACGGCTCGTTTCAATATAGACGACACGTTTTGAAAGCGCCTCTCGATCTTCTTCAAAACGATACGGTGATGGTAACGTCTTTAAATCAATTTTTCCAATCTGTGGCTGAATGATTTTCTTTCCATCTTGACGGTAGGCAATTCCGCCAATTCTTTTGAAGTTTCTTTCACCGCTTAGTTCTGTTAATAATTCTTTAAAGGTTATTTCTCCTTCACCAATAACGATGAAATCCGCATCAGGAATAAGATCGAGCCATTCACTAACATCGTACGTTACTTCAGGTCCACCGAGAACGATACATAAATTTGGATTGATCTTCTTTAACATGGCTACGACTTTCATCGTTTCTTCAATATTCCAAATGTAACAGCTAAAGCCAATGACATCTGGCTTCTTCGCATGTAAGTCACCAACAATGTTCATGATAGGATCTTTAATCGTATATTCAGCTAATTGAACAGAAAAATCAGGTTCTGCATAAGCTTTTAAATAGCGAATGGATAGAGATGTATGGATATATTTTGCATTTAATGTCGTAATAATTGTATTCATAATTACAATGCGTGTACACGCAATGCCTCCTTCGTAAACAATCACTTGTATAAATTAAGTCACTAATCATTTATTTTAACATAGCAGCACGAGATTGAAAAATGAATCTTGCATCCTACACTCGTACAACGAATAGTTATGTGAAATTTTATGATTAGACTTCATTAAAAAACGTTGTTTATTTTTGGCTCTTTTAAGCGGAAAATTGCATCAATGTCTATTAACATAGCCTAATATAAAAAGCACCTCCGTAGAGATGCTTAATGTGTTGTTGATTCATGCTGTTTTGTTCGTTCAGCTTTGGGATGTTGCCTGAATTGTTTAAATCGAGATAGCTTTAATTCAATCATTGGTTGAGCAAATGACCCTACAAGGTTGCTTGAAAGAATAATCGTTAATACAAACGAAATGGCAACGAGTATGATGAAATACTCTGTATTATTAAAGTAATTATGAAATTCACTTTCACGGAAGAATTTAATAAAGAAACCGTGGAGTAAATATACATAAAGAGTTTGTTTTCCCCAGTTTGTGAAAAAGTATTTTCCACGAGGAATTAACGATAAGAAACCAAATACCATAATTAAACTTAAACCATAAAAGCCAAGCCGCTTAAACATGGAAATAATCGTTGCTTCTTCAAGTTCTGAATAAGGCTTAGAACCGAGCAACCATTTATAATTAATATCGGGATATACATAAAAACCGATGAAAACAAACAACATGATTAAAAACGATGTCATTCGAATACTTGGTTTCGTTAGCTTCTTTAAGTTCTCTTTACTAATATGATAGCCAATTAAGAATAGTGGGAAGAACACAAATGTTCTCGATAAACTTAAATAATTGGAAATCGAATCGATATACCCGACTAATAAGGCAATAATAATTGATAAACTAATGCCTATAGAAGGGGGAAGTTTTGCGAAACCGAGTAACATAATGTTCCAGCAAAATAAGCTGATTAAAAACCATAAAGACCATTGCGGGTCAAGTAAGTCAACCGATAATGATGAACGCTGATATAAATAATAATAGTAAACCGTATAAATCACTTGGAAGATGATATAAGGTAGAATTAATTTTTTTGTGATTTTTAAGATATATCCTTTTTCATAAAAGCCTTTAGCAAATAATCCTGATACAAGGATGAAGGCTGGCATATGAAAAGAATAGATTGTTTTATATAAGGCTTGAATAATCTCACTTTCATAAATATATGAATTAAGCAAATGTCCAAAAACAACAAAAGCTATCAAAATAAATTTTGCATTGTCAAAATAAGTATCGCGATGTCGCATAGCCCCTCCTTAAAAGTGTAATAGAATCCTTTTGGTAATTATTGTATTTCGGTCTGGTTTTTCACTAAATAATCATAGCTCTATCGATATGATGATGCAACTAGGAATTCTTTCATGTAGTGCTAGTATAAGAAAATCGGACGTAATGATGGTAATCTGGCTTATATTAAAGGTTAAAGGGATGCTACTAATTGACAGAATCTAGTTTATTGGTTCCTTTTAATTTATATGAAAACCTACAGAAAATGTCAAAAATTATTTCTTTGTTCGTTTGTTTGTACAGCATAAAATGAAAAGTTTTGTCTTATTTTGCGAATCTATTTACATATATTGTTTAATTTGTAATACTAGTTAATTATAGAGACTATAATTAATAGGGGGATCAGGCCAATTACTATGAAGTTGAAAAAATTAAGGAGCCCGAGAGAAGTCTCGGCTGAAATAAATATAAAGAGAATAGAGATGATGGAACTGGCCCGAGTGTATGGAATGAATGGTGAGCCGACGGTTCGTTCAAGTCAAGAATTGGATTTATTAATTAATGAATATTTGATTTTACAGCATCATTTAGCTGTGAAAGTGAAAGTAAAAGTGAAAGAGAGTTTGGTTATTGGGCATGATTGTGGGTAAACCGACCTGTATACAAGGAATATAACAGGTAGACAAATTAGAAATATCTTTTGGGTAAATTTTCTCAAAAAAGGTTGCATTGTTTGGTATAATAAAAAGCATCACGATGGAACAAAGGAAGATGGTATGGAGTTTATACAATTATTGAAGAATCAAGAAGTTACGCAGGCTGCTCTTTTCTCAGTTGAAGGGGAGCTAATGAATGTAATTATTAAGGATTCAAAAGAGTTTCATGCTGGGGATTCTGTTGCTTGTGTAGTTAATGATCAAAAGTTTGATACAAAAATTATAAAAAAACAACAACATAATTTATACCTATATATCCCTTGGTTTGATCAGTTAAATTTAAGGGAACGTAGAAAAGCCGTTCGTACCTGTTGTGAAATACGTGCTTATATACAATCAGAGCAAAAAGAAATACCTGTTACTGTTTTGGATGTGAGTATTACGGGACTAGGCTTTTTTTGTGCGCGTAAGCTCTCGGCGCATAGGCCATACAAAATATCGTTTATGATGGAGGAGACTATGAATCATCTGGAAGTAATGATTCAACATGTACAAGAAACCGAAGATGGTTTTCGTTATGGATGTCAGTTTATTAATAGTAGGGAAGGGACTTTATTTCCGATTCGACGGTATATTTTAAAACAGCAACTTACAAAGTTAGAAGACGTATAGACGCTGCTAAAGAAGGCTGACCCCCTATAATCATCGAGTCAGCCATTTATTTTGTTTAGATTTCTAGTAAAAGAATCATAAAAAGTAATCCAATAATAAAGGAATATGTTGAGGATTGCTCATTCCCGTCACCGTGACTTTCAGGAATTAATTCTTTATAGATAATAAATAACATAGCTCCTGCTGCGAATGCTAAGCCGTATGGTACTAAAAAAGTAATGTAAGAGGTTAAATAATATCCTAATAAGGAAGTAACAATTTCAATCGATCCTGTTAAGGTTGCGATAATGAATGCTTTTAGCTTACTAATTTTTTGATTAAATAGAAATAAGGCAACTAATAAGCCTTCAGGGGCATTTTGTAAGCCGATTGCAAAAGCAATTAAATTCCCTGTTTCCGAAGCTGAATCCGAAGCATAGCTTACACCTACCGATAAACCTTCTGGGATGTTATGAAGGGTAATGGCTGTAACGATTAGCAATGCTTTCTCATCGAATTCAATTCCGCTCTTGTTATGGTCTAGATCCATATGTGGAATGTTTTTTTCAAGTAATGTTAATGTTAGCACGCCAAGGAAAATGCCAATAACAAGCTGAATGTAGCTTCCATTTGCTAATGATTCAGGAATTAAACTCATAATGGAAGCAGCCATCATAATGCCTGCTGTAAAGGCAAGCAATGTATCTCGAAAGCGATGGCTGATTGTGTTTTTAAGAAATAGAATCGGTAAAGCGCCGACTCCGGTTGAAAGGGCAGATAAAATGCTGCCTATTAATATTTCACTCATATCGTACTCCTTACTTCATTTAGATAATCTATTGAAAGTATACAAAAGTTAGAAAAAGGTTATGCATACCATTTTTTTAATAGGTCATCTGAAGGAAGAATGATTGCTATAATACCTAAAATCGGCAGAAAACTAACGATTTTAATCATCGTAATAATCCCCATTACGTCTGCGATTGCTCCTAAAGCAACAGAGCCGACAGCTCCCATTCCAAAAGCAAATCCAACGGTTAGACCAGCCATTGTGCCAACTTTTCCAGGAAATAATTCTTGTGCGAAAATCACCGTTACAGAAAAACTTGTCATAATAATAAAGCCGATGATTAGTAACAAGATAAAGGCTATAGTAGATGATACAAATGGTAATAGAATCGTTAATGGCGCGCTCAAAATAAAGGAATAAAGAATGATATTTTTTCGGCCGAAACGGTCAGCGAATGGCCCACCAAAAAACGTACCGATGGCTCCAGCTGCTAAAAAGGCAAAAAGAAAAAGCTGTGCTGTCTTAATCGGAAATCCATATTGCTCAATTAAATAAAAACTATAAAAGTTGGTCATACAAGAAATATACCAAGAACGAGCAAAAATGATAAATAATACGATACTTAATGCGATGGACACTTTTTTCGTTAATGCTTTGTTGTGCGTCTGTACTGCCTTTGTCTTCGGTTTAAATTCTACCAGTTTATGTGCATACCAATTCGCAATATACAGTAATAGCATGACAGCAAGAAAGGCAATAGGTGTAAACGAAAGAGCTCCTTTTTGTCCGAATGGAACTAGTATAAGGGCTGTAATAAGTGGAGCTAATGCCTGACCGCTGTTGCCTCCTACTTGATAAATGGACTGAGCAAGTCCACGTCTTTGCCCCCCTGCCATAAAAGCAACGCGTGAGCCTTCTGGATGAAAAATAGCAGAGCCAAATCCCATTAGCAGTACCGCACATAAAATGATAGAATAAGTAGGTGCAATGGCTAGCAATGTAACTCCTATTAACGTGCTTGTCAGTCCAATGGGAAGGGCATAGGGAATCGGTTTTTTATCTGTATAAAAACCGACGGCAGGTTGTAAGAGAGAAGACACGATGTTTAAAGTGAACGCGATCATACCTAATTGGGTATAACTAAGAGACATCGTCTTTTCTAAAATTGGAAACATAGCTGGAACAACAGCTTGTAGTGAATCATTTAATAAATGGCATAAGCCAATGATGAGTAACACACGTAATGTCATTTCTTGACTTTGTTTGGTTGTTTTTTGACTAGTTGTCGCCGTGTTCATGATACTTCTAGCTCCTTCATTTATGTATTTTTCTTTCCTTTTAATAAAGGAAGATGGATGATATAAAGGTTTATGCTGAATCATGGGAAGCACGTGAAGATTTATTGGTATGAATTTACTGTGCTGTTTCTTAGTATATCAAACTGTATAAAGAAACAATAGCCTAGTGTTTAATAGGTGAATTTGACAAAGAAAGAGAAATATATTACAATCATTTAAATTCGAGATATTTTAATTAAAAATATTTAAAGGTTGTGAAGTAATGGAGAAAGATAGTATTCAGCGTTCTTTAAAACTGTTTATTGTGTTATCGCGAGCACATCGCTCTATCAATGATATCGTAAATAAACACATCGCTGAACATGGGCTAAATCCTACTGAATTTGCTGTGTTAGAATTGCTTTATCATAAAGGAGATCAACCACTGCAGCAAATAGGAGGAAAAATTTTGCTTGCGAGCGGTAGTATCACATATGTTGTGGATAAATTAGAGCAAAAAGAATATTTAATTCGTGTTGCATGTAAAGATGATCGTCGTGTTACGTTTGCACAAATTACGGAAAAAGGAAAAGCATTTATTGAGGGGATGTTCCCTGAACACGAAAAAAGAATTGATGATATTATGAGTGCGTTGACTCCAGAAGAAAAAGAAACAGCAATTGAATTAATTAAGAAGATTGGTTATGGCGTGCAATCTTAATAAATAGATGGACTGAAGAACACCTTATACAAGAGGTGTTCTTTTTGTTGGATTAAACATGTTTGTTGCATAAATCTGTTATCTTACATAGATGATCTTCAACATTTTTTTAATGATAGGAGAAAAGATTTCCAATGTCGGATAATATGCTATGCTTACAGGGAGGTTATACACTAGGGGTATATATTATGAAAGAAAAGGGAGTGCGGGCATGACATTTATGGAATACGAGTATAAACGTCCACAAATAGGGGAAGTGAAAGAGCTATTTTCTTCCGCTATGGAGAGGTTTAAAAAAGCAAAGAATGCGGATGAACAAATAGAAGCCGTACAAGACATTAATCAAATGCGTAATTCTGTGGGCACAATGTTTAATATTGCTCACATTCGTCATTCCATTAATACACACGATGAATTTTACAAAGTAGAAAATGACTATTTAGATGAGTTCGCTCCAGAGATGGAAGAAGTAACATCGTTGTTTTATGAAGAGCTGGTACGTTCTCCATTTAGGAAAGAGCTTGAAGCTAAGTGGGGGCCTCAGCTGTTCAAACTAGCAGAAGCTCAGTTAAAAACGTTTTCGCCAACGGTTATTCCGTTATTGCAAAAGGAAAATAAGCTGTCTAGTGAATATTCACAACTTATTGCTTCAGCGAAAATCGAATTTGAAGGAGAGGAGCGTACGCTTGCTCAATTACAGCCATTTATGGAGTCGCCGAATCGCGAGCTGCGGAAGAGTGCAAGTGATGCGTATTATCAGTTTTTAGCATCCAATGATGCAAAGCTTGATCAAATTTTTGATGAGCTCGTAAAAGTACGTCATGAAATAGCGACGAAGCTTGGGTATAAGAATTTTGTGGAGCTTGGATATTACCGTATGGCCCGAACAGATTACAACGCGGAAATGGTTGCTAAGTTTCGGAAGCAAGTGGAGGAAGTTATCGTGCCCCTTGTAAGCCGTTTAAAGAAACGTCAACAAGAGCGTATCGGTGTTGAGACTTTAAAGTTTTTTGATGAAAACTTTGAATTTAAAACAGGAAACGCAACACCAAAGGGAAATGCTCATTGGATTATTGAGAACGGTAAAAAAATGTATAGTGAGCTTTCTGCAGAAACGAAAGAGTTTTTTGACTTTATGGTAGACAATGAGTTGATGGATTTAGTTGCGAAAAAAGGAAAAGAAAGCGGTGGGTATTGTACATTTATTGAGGATTACAAAGCTCCGTATATTTTCTCAAATTTCAATGGTACATCTGGGGATATCGATGTATTAACGCATGAAGCAGGGCACGCCTTCCAGGTCTATCGAAGTCGCTTGCAAGATATTCCTGAATATTATTGGCCTACTTATGAGGCATGTGAAATTCATTCAATGAGTATGGAGTTTTTAACTTGGCCGTGGATGGAATTATTCTTTAAGGAAGATACCGATAAATATAAGTTTTCTCATTTAAGCTCTGCGTTAGTGTTTTTGCCATACGGTGTAGCTGTCGATGAGTTTCAGCATTTTGTATATGAGAACCCTGAGGCAACACCAGATGAAAGAAAGCAAGCATGGAGACAGATTGAGAAAAAATATTTGCCGCACCGTGATTATGATGGTAATCCTTTTTTAGAAAAGGGTGGCTTTTGGCAGCGTCAAGCACATATTTATAATTCGCCTTTCTATTATATTGACTATACGCTCGCGCAAATTTGTGCGTTTCAATTTTGGAAACGAGCTATAGAAGGAGATCGTACCGCTTGGGACGATTATTTACATTTATGCGATTTAGGCGGCAGTCGCTCATTTCTTGGTCTTGTTGAGGCAGCTAACTTAAAATCACCATTTGAAGATGGAACTGTTCAAGAGGTTGTTGCTACTATTGATACGTGGTTAGCAACCGTTGATGACAAGGCTCTATAAGCAGGGAAAAGCTAATCTACGCGATTAGCTTTTTTTATTGATGGAGGTTTTACTTTATGATAACCAACAGAGTTCGATAATAGAGTCTTAAATAGAGAATAATATCTGCCCATTCTCATAGCTAAAGGGGGAGCGCACCTTCTTTTCGCAAAATCCGTAATAAGCTTGTCTAAAACGCCTTTTCTACACATATAGATGGGATAAGGAGGCGAAGGGATGTTGTCACGGTGGGCAGGAGTTTTTCAGATTGCCGCGGTTTATGTTGGAACCATTGTAGGTGCCGGTTTTGCAACTGGAAAGGAAATTGTTGAATTTTTTACCCAATACGGCCTATACGGCTTTTTAGGGATTTTAATAGCAGGTTATTTATTTATCTTTATAGGAACAAAAATGATGCTTATTTCTTCTCGAATTCATGCGGCTTCTTATGAGGAGTTTAATGAATATTTATTCGGTAAAAAGATTGCTTCTCTTATTAATTTGTTATTTTTAACGATGCTGGTAGGGGTTAGTGCTGTGATGCTTTCTGGAGCAGGAGCTGTCTTTGAGGAACAGTTAGGAATGTCCAAACATACTGGTGTTTGGTTAACGATTGTGCTTGCAATCGCAGTTCTAATATTTGGAACGCAGGGATTATTTGCTATTAATTCATTTGTTGTGCCAATCATGATTAGTTTTAGTGTACTCTTATGTGTGTTAACGATTGGAAACGGGCGTTTTTTTGAATCGTTATTACATATACCAGAAACAGGAATAACGGTAAAGGTGTTAGTTTCTCCTTTTTCGTATACAGCTTTTAATTTAGCACTGGCGCAAGCGGTACTTGTGCCCATTGCCTATGAAGTTCAAGATCAGGCAACCATTAAGCGCGGCGGCATGCTTGGAGGAATCTTTCTCACTATTATTTTGTTATCGGGTCATTTTGCTTTAATGACTTTGCCTAATATAGCGGATTATGAAATTCCTTCCGCTATTATTATGAAATCAGCAGGAGAGACTTTATATTGGGTATTTATTCTTGTGATCTACGGGGAAATTTTCACATCAGTTATTGGAAATATATTTGGTTTAGAACGACAAATTAGTGGATTTTGGAAAGTGCCAAGTATTTGTATAATTCTTCTCTTGTTTATGATTGCCTTTTTTATTAGTGAGGTAGGCTATGGGAGATTAATTGGCTATTTATATCCACTGTTTGGGTACATCAGTTTACTTTTCTTAGTGCTTGTTTGGCGAAGTAAAGTTGAATGAATAGACAAGAGAAAGGAGCTATTTGCGCCTTTCTCTTATCGTTGTTTTATTTTTTTGCAAGAATCGTTTTTGCCATCTCTAAAAAGGCACTTCGATAATCATCTTCTTTTGTTGTAAACATTGTAAGAAGAACAGGAGCCTTCTCATTTTTGATTAAAACGGAGGTAACGACTTCATCGTCTGGTGTCACTACTTCATAACCGACACCATTTTCAATCTGGAGCTTCGGATCAGAAATTGATTCTGAAATACTGCTAAGGTACGTTTTCATATATTTTTCTGTCTCTACTAAATCTGTACCTTCTGGTAATAGCTCAATACGCATCGAAATGGCATCATTTTCAGATAAAAAAACGAGATCTTTTCCAGGTTCTTCAGAGCTTAATTCAAATTCCGGAAGTACGTACATGTTAAATGGTTGGTTGTCGCTCGTTTTTAAAAAAGCTGTTTCTTCTTTGCTTTCCTTGTTTAACGTATACTTTAAATTTTTTTCCATGACGTGTGCTTCGTTGGATTGTTCTTCATTTGTCTCCTCATTTTCTGAAGAGCCATTTTGGTTGTCATTTGTTTCTTCAGCTTGTGATGAACCATTTTGCTGTTCGTTTACTTCTTCGTTTGTTGGTTCTTTTACTTCGTCTTTATCTGTTGTGCCGCATCCTGTTAATACTAATGTTGCTACAGCAACTCCTGATAAGATTGATGTCCATTTTGTCATACTGTTTTCCCTCAACTTTCTGAAATGTCTATTGTGTTTATGAGCAAGAATATTTCCGACAGGTCCCTTCTATTATAGCCGTTTCTTTTAGAAAGGAGTTATAGGAATGTGTAAATATAAGCACAAATGCCACAAATTAGACATTCTTATCTACAAAGTTGAGGGATGTACAACTGTTGTGTTGTATACTGGGAAATTATTTAATGATTGTATAGTTTTTATGGTTGACAACTGTTCTTTGTTCAAGATCTAAATCTCGATAATTGTCCATATAGGTCACATCGACAATGACAGAGTTTTCATTTACTTTCTCAACGATTCCTTGTAAACCTTCGCGAAATTCAATAATATTACCTACTTCTGCTTTTTTCATTGCGATCATCCTTCCATAGTTCAGATTAATGGACCAAAAAAGAGGGTTAAACTATGTATATGCTGTTTTGGTCTGTCGACTACAAAATTATTTAAGAGTCGATTGCGAGGTGGATTAAAAACACTATTCATTTGACGAAGATAAATAGTTTACTATACAGTTTGCACTATTTTTTTAGGTTCGTAAAGAAAATAGTAGAAAAAATTACAAAAAATTCAAAAAATATTTTAGGAGTGGACATGTGCTACAATGAAAAAGGTTTTTAGAACAATGTTATTTAACAGAACCTATAAGAAAAGGATAAAGGAATGGTGGTATATCCAATGAACGAACAAGACGTACAAACAATTCTTAATCAATTAGCGAATCGGGATATTCAGGAGTATAAAGTAACAAAGGAGCACTTCATGACGTTTCGACAACAGCTTGTGAAGCGAGAAGATTTTAAACATTTTCGTGGAGAAGCGAAGCATAATGGGGAAGTCGTTTATACATATTTAGATGAACCGCGTAGTTAAGGTAAACGGCCGGCTTATAGAGAGCTGGCCGTTTACTTTGTTTTTAGCTGCTGTTTTAGCGTTGTGATGGACGGAAACCAGCTGCTTTTGCTTCTTCTTCGGTACAAAACATTTCTTCTGCTTTTGTTACATCGTAGTTTGCACCGGAAGGGAGATGATAGATTTTATCTCCTTTTGAATTAATATTTCCTTTAATAGTTGGGTTTTCACAAGTTTGTTCATTAACAGTAGGCTCTTTTTGCTTTTTGTCTTTTGTATCTGCAACTGAATCATTAAATCCTTTTGATGTTACATAATTTTCGATGGACCAAATGCCAATTGCTTTCTTTTGGGCTTCTTTCTGTACGGCTTCTAGTTCATCTAAATATTTTGTATTTGGAGCATACACATAGGCTACTCGTGCAAGTCCTTTTTCAAGCAGCATCTTGTTGACCATTTTGCCATCTACATAAAAGTAGGCAAGTAAGCGTCCGTATTTATCTCGTTCACTAATGCCGGTTTCAACTTCTACTTTAGAACCAGGAGGCATTAATTCTTTTGAAAATTGACTTGCTTCTGGACCAAAAGGTTGAACAGCTTTGGATGGATGAACGGTTTCCGGTGTGTCGATAAGAAGTAAGCGGACCGTTTCTTTGTTGCCGTTTGGCAGCTTAATTTTCACGGTATCTCCATCGATGACTTTAACGATTTCTGCGGTGAAGGTGCTTCCTTTCTTTTCTTGAACGGTTTCTTCTTTGCTTGGAGAGTTAATTTGTTGTGCTGTTGCGTTCTCTGTTTTTTCTTCTATTGTTTCTGTTTCACTACAAGCGGTGAGTAAAAGGATACTCACACATACAAGTAGGATAGATTTTAAATAGGATTGTAACATAAGGAACCTCCATTTATATTGGTTGTACATTTCTGATGATTGAATTAAGATACAGAAAGAAAACATATATTCTTACTAAAGTTATAGTGTAGTTAAATGAAGGGGAAAAGTAAAGGGGCATACGGAGAGATGTTTGTTTTAGAAAAGGTCGTTTATAAAGATATTATTAACCTAGATTATCTTGAAGTGAAGTCGGGCGTTGTCACTTGTCTTGTAGGGGAAAGCGGGGCAGGAAAAACGACGTTATTACGGCTGTTGAATCGTATGAAAGATATTGATAGCGGAAAAATCTTGTATCGTGATACACCAATTGAACAGTTTGATCCCATTGCCTATCGCAGAAAGGTAACGATGCTGTCACAAACAGCTTTGATTTTCCCAGGAACGATTGAGCATAATCTTCAAGTAGGGTTAGAGCTTACAGGAAGACCTGCTTGCTCATTGGCCGAATTAGAAGAAGTATTAGAGATTGTACAGTTACCGAAAGCGTTATCGGAAGATTCCGAAACACTTTCTGGTGGAGAAAAGCAAAGGGTGGCACTGGCAAGACTTCTTCTTTTACAACCTGAAGTGTATCTGTTGGATGAACCGACTGCTACTTTAGATGAAGAAACGGAATTAAAGGTGATGACGCGCTTTCTTGCAAAGGTTAAGGAGGCAGGGGGGAGCGTTATTATGATTACGCATTCGACAAAGTTGGTTGAGCAGTGTGCAGATCAAACGATTATGCTGAAAAAACGATAGGGGCGTGAAGAAGGTATGGAGAGTAACGGTATCATTGATATTGAATTTTGACGCCTTTGTGCAGCATATGTGTTTGTGGTGATCTTACTAGTAATCGTGAAAAGGCGGGGGGATTTCTCGTGAAAGGGAAATTATTATTGCGACTTTTCGGATGACTATTCAACTGTTTATAGCAGGATATGTGTTAACGTATATTTTCAATGATCCACATCCAGTCATTACGATTACTATATTAGGAGCTATGTCCATCTTTTCCATTATGAATATTTTTAAACAAATGAAGTTTCCAATTAAGCGACAAATCAAGTGGTGTATTGCATGCAGCATGATGACAGGGCCGATTATTACCCTATTATTCTTTAATGGCATTGTCATTCATTTTACACCATGGTATAAACCGCGCTATGTTATCCCAATAGCAGGGATGATTATAGGTAGTGCGATGACGGGATTAACGCTTGCTTTAAAAAATTTATATGAAGGAATAACTAGCAACCGTGATAAAATTGAGGCGATGCTTATGCTGGGGGCTGCTCCTAAAAGAGCGGTTAAGAAGTATGTTGATCAAGCGTTTGATTCTGCTGTTCTGCCGACGATTAATAATATGTTAGGGATGGGAATTGTTTTTTTACCCGGTATGATGACAGGACAAATTCTTGCAGGAATTAGTCCCACAGTGGCCATTGAATATCAAATTGCGGTTATTTTAGGCGGGCTTGGCGGTGTCTCGTTAACCGTTATTATCTTTATTTTGCTTAGCTATAAAGTGTTTTTTACGAAGAATGCACAATTAGATTTATAAACCAATTAGTTATAAACGAGATTTTCAAATGAATTTTAATAAGAATTTCTTGATTTTTTACTATTTGTTTGGATTTTCGTTTGTTTGTAACAAGTAGTAATGCTATTCTGAAGAATGAAGGATTGTTCCTTGTTCATCTAAAAAGAAAAGGCTTTCCTAATTTGTTGATTATCTTGATAAAGGGGTTAGATTGATATGATAGAAAAAAAGTTTAAAGTAGTTGCGGAAACAGGTATTCATGCGCGTCCAGCAACGTTATTAGTACAGGCGGCTGGTAAATTCGATTCAGAAATTACATTGGAATATAAAGGGAGAACGGTGAACCTTAAGTCTATTATGGGTGTAATGTCTTTAGGTGTTGGTAAAAATGCGGATATCACGATTACAGCTACCGGCAGCGATGAAAATGATGCGATTAAAACGCTTACGGAGACGCTGGATAAAGAAGGTTTAGCTCATTAATATGTCCACTCTATTAAGTGGAGTCGCCGCTTCTGCTGGAATAGCCATTGCAAAAGCGTATCGACTCGACGAACCTATATTGTTTGTCGAAAGAAGGACGATTGAAAACAGTGATGCGGAAATTGTCCGTTTTCAAGAAATGATACATAAGTCACGAGCTGAGCTCAAGATGATACGGGCAAAAGCAGAACAGCATATTGGTGATAATCACGCAGCCATCTTTGATGCTCATTTACTTATACTAGAAGATCCAGAATTTTTACTTTCTATTCAACATAAAATTCAAACAGAACAAATCAATGCTGAGTTCGCGCTTCAGGAAACGGTCGATATGTTTATGATGATGTTTGAGCAGAATGATAATCTATTGATTAGGGAACGCGCAATTGATCTTTACGATGTGAAAACGCGGTTGTTAGCTCATCTTCTTGGTGCTCATCTGCCTAATCTAAGTTTAATAGCCGAGGACGTCATCATTATTGCCAATGACTTGACACCGTCAGATACTGCTCGATTAAACCCTCTTTATGTAAAAGGCTTCGCCACGGAACGCGGAGCCAGTTCATCGCATTCTGCTATCATTGCCCGCTCTCTTAATATTCCGGCCATTGTAGGAGTAAAAGAAGGGCTAGCTTCTATTAATCATGGTGACATGGTAATTATTGATGGATTTAGAGGGCAGGTTCATATTAATCCAACCTCTGATCTAGTGAAGCGCTATGAGTCGGAACAAATTGCGGAACAAGCTATAACAAGCAAATGGGATCATTTTGTTCATCAACCAACTGTAACTAAAGACGGGCATCAAGTAACTTTAGCAGCGAACATCGTTTCAGAGAAAGAGGGAAGCAGCGTTCTCTTCAATGGTGCGGAAGGTGTAGGATTATTTCGTACGGAATTTTTATTTATGGGGAGAAATGAGTTACCGAGTGAAGAAAAACAGTTTCAAACGTATAAGTCGATTTTAGTAGGCATGCAAGGAAAACCTGTTGTTATTCGCACATTAGATGTGGGAGGGGATAAAGACGTCCCGCACCTGCATCTCCCTTACGAAAGTAATCCTTTTTTAGGATATAGAGCGATTCGTTACTCGTTAAAAGAGCCTGTTCAATTTGAGACGCAATTACGAGCGTTGCTTCGTGCGAGCGTCTTTGGTCATTTAAAAATTATGTTTCCAATGGTTACGACTTTAACAGAGTTACGTACAGCTAAAATGCTCTTGAATAAAGTGAAACAAGAGCTGCTGAATGCCGGAACACAGGTAAATGAGAACATCGAGATTGGGATGATGGTAGAAGTACCTGCAACAGCGATTATGGCGGATGTATTTGCGAAGGAAGTTGATTTTTTTAGCATCGGTACAAATGATCTTATTCAGTATACGATGGCAGCGGATCGTTTAAATGAACGAGTAGCTTATTTATATCAACCATACAATCCAGCTATTTTTCGCTTAATTAAAATGGTGAGTGATGCTGCTCATAATCAAGGTAAATGGGTAGGTTTATGCGGCGAAATGGCAGCAGATTCAATAGCGATTCCTATTTTATTAGGGCTGGGTGTGGAGGAGTTTTCCATGAATGCTGCTTCCATTTTACAAGTTCGTTCTTATATTCATCAGCTTTCACAAACAGAAATGAGAAAGCTGGCAGAGGCCGTATTACATATGGAAACAGCGGAGGATGTCCAACAATTTATTCAGCAAGCACTGAATGATGTATGTTAGTGAATCTCTGCTATGATTTTGATGTCGAATGGACAAAGCCATTCGGCTATTTTTCATGTATATAAACGAAAAATTTGAGAGTTTATTTCCCTATTTTTCCTAATAGACAGCTATAATAGTAATCATAGAAGTAAATTGATAACATTAGGAGGATTACAATGGACTTTCAATTAGAGAATAAAAATGCACTGATTTTAGCATCAAGTCAAGGGCTGGGAAAGGCGATTGCAGAAGAGCTTGTAAAAGAGGGCAGTAATGTGATGCTCGTTGGCCGTTATGAGGAGAAGCTTGTTAAAGCCCAAGAAGAACTGCAAAAGCTAGGATTAGGGAAAGTTGTTTATACAGTAACAGATCTTACGAAACTAGAAGATATCCAGGCTCTTGTCAAAAAGACGGTAGATGAGTTTGGGAGTATTGATATTTTAATCAATAATGCAGGGGGACCGCCTGCAGGGACGTTTGCGGATATGAGTGATGAGCATTGGCAGCAATCTTTTGAGTTGAATTTACTTAGTTATATTCGTACGATTCGTGAAAGCTTGCCTTATTTAAAGCAAAAGGGAGGAAGAATTGTGAATATTGCTTCTTCTTCGATTAAAGAACCAATTCAAGGATTGATTTTATCTAATACGTTCCGAACAGCCATTGTTGGGTTAGCTAAAACATTGTCTGTTGAATTAGCCCCTGACAATATTTTAATTAATACAGTTGGACCAGGACGAATTGCAACGGAGCGTATTCAATATTTAGATGAAGTAACCGCTGAGAAAAAAGGAATTACACAGGAGCAATTATCTCAGCAATTACTGAAAAATATTCCGCTTGGACGATATGGAGAACCAGAAGAATTTGCTAAGTTCGTGACGTTCCTCGTTTCAGGAGCGAATACGTATCTAACAGGACAGTCTTATTTAGTAGATGGCGGTATGGTTAAATCAATTTAAACAAACGTGTTGGGAGTGAGGGGATTGGTACTAATGAAGGAGAATACAATTATCGGTTTTATTGGTACAGGTGTTATGGGAAAAAGTATGGCCCATCATTTATTAAAAGCAGGATACGAGCTATATGTGTATACGAGAACAAAGGAAAAAGCGGAAGAGCTGCTGAATCAAGGGGCAAAATGGGCGGATACACCGAAAGAACTAGCACAGCATGCGAATGTAATTATTACGATGATTGGCTATCCGAAAGATGTGGAGGATATTTATCTCGGTGAGCAAGGACTTATTGTAAACGGTAAACCTGGTACATATATGATTGATATGACAACGTCTACCCCCTCTTTAGCTGAGCGAATTGCGAGCGAGGCTAAGAAAAAAGGAATGGCAGCTCTTGATGCACCTGTGTCAGGAGGGGATATTGGAGCGCGAGATGCCAAGCTTGCGATTATGGTCGGCGGTGAAGAAGAAGATTTTAAGGCGGTTCAACCGATCTTAGAAGTCATGGGGAATAATGTTGTTTACCAGGGAAAAGCAGGGTCCGGGCAACATACGAAAATGTGTAACCAAATTACGATTGCTTCGACGATGATTGGTGTGACAGAAGCGATTGTGTATGCGAAAAAAGCAGGATTAGATCCAGACCGTGTGCTGCAAAGTATTTCTACTGGAGCGGCTAGCAGCTGGTCGTTAACGAATCTTGTGCCACGGATGGTGAAAGAGGACTTTGAACCAGGTTTTTATATTAAACACTTTATTAAGGATATGACGATTGCGCTTGAAGAGGCTGATAAAATGGGGATGGATACACCAGGGCTTGCCCTAAGTAAATCATTGTATGTCCAACTTGCAGAAGCAGGTGAGGAAAACAGCGGTACACAAGCATTGTATAAATATTATAAGTGAAGCGTAAATAAGCATGCAGTCTGTGATGGACTGCATGCTTATTTCTTTCTTATTGGCTTTCTTATCGTAAAAAGTCTTCGATTCGATCCAGTGCTTCTTTCAATGTTTCCATAGAGTACGCATAAGAAATACGGAAATAGTCATCTCCGAGTGAAGAGAAAGCTTCACCAGGAACGACAGCGACCTTTGTTTGTTGAACAAGCTTCAGGCAAAAATCTAGAGAAGAGGTATATCCTTTTGGCAGTTTAACAAAAAAGTAGAATGCACCGTTTGGTTTAACGACGTCTAACTGCATTGCCTGAAGTCGGTTATATACATAGTCTCTTCGTTTGGCATATTCTTCTTTCATTGGCAGTGCGTCATTAAATCCTGTAGTGAGCGCAGCTAGAGCTGCTCGCTGAGAAATCGATGAAGCGCACGTCACGTTGTATTGATGTACTTTTAAAATATGTTGACAAATATTTGCCGGGGCAAATAAAAAGCCAATTCTCCATCCTGTCATTGAATGAGATTTAGATAAGCCATTTAACACGATTGTTTGTTCTCTTAAGAAGCTAGCAATCGAAACATGTTCTTGATCGTATACTAATTCACTATAAATTTCATCTGCTAAAATCATAATATCTTTGCCGCGCAAAAGATCGGCGATAGCTTCTAATTCGGCGCTCGTTAATGTAACACCTGTTGGGTTAGATGGATAAGGTAATACAATACAACGAGTAGCTTCTGTTATGTAGGGCTCGATTACATCGGCTGTCATCCGAAAATTATTTTGCGTTGTATCTGCGTATACTGGAACCGCACCACACATTTTTATAATCGGTTCATAGCCAGGGTAAACAGGTCCAGGCAGAATGACTTCTGTGCCAGGTAATAGAATAGTTCTAAAGGCAATATCAATGGCTTCACTTGCCCCTGTTGTCACGATAATTTCATCCTCTGCTCGATAGGAAAGAGCATATTTCTTCTTTACATATTCACGAGCTGCTTCTCTTAATTCTAAATAGCCAGCATTATGTGTATACACTGTATAATTTTCGTCAATTGCTTGTTTAGCTGCCTCTTTTATATGAAGTGGTGTCGGGAAATCAGGTTGTCCGATCGTTAACGAAATAGTCCCTTCAATATCGGCTACCATATTATAGAATTTACGTATGCCGGATATTTCCACCGATTTAACAAGAGGATTAAGTATATGATCCATCTGTTTTTATTCCTCCTTTGAATATGCATATATTTTATCATTTCATGGCGAAATAAAGAAAATAAATCTTCTTTTATTTTTTATTGTTTTTCTATTAACAAGATGGAAGAGGATAATAAGAGTTAATTGTTAAATCATTCAAAAGGATTTATGGTATGAACTTTTCTTTTATGCCGGAGCTGAATTGGTGCTATGGTTATTTTGTTGTACTAGCTATGATGGGAGGAATCGCGCCGCTTATGTTCTGGTATCTTATGAAAAAAAGCTGGCTGGATAATAGTAAGCAAAAAAGAAAAAGAGTTCAAGAATCAAAAGTACTGTAAACTTGGAAAACCTTTTCCTTAAAGCATATATACATTTGAGGCTATCATACCAGACTTTCGATTTAATATGCTGGGGAAGGCGCACTGGCTTAAAACCACCCCTTCCTTTTAAACCAAAAGTACATAGATATTCCAATAACCCCCATTAATCCAAGAGAAAAGAAATAACCATATTTCCATGTTAATTCGGGCATATATTCAAAATTCATCCCGAAAATCCCAGCAATCAGTGTTAAAGGAGCAAATATGGAAGTTATAATGGTAAGAACTTTCATCACATTATTTGTTTGATGAGAGTTTAATGAGAGATAACTATCTCTTATGTCTGCAGTTACTTCCCTATCCGTCATAATCATTTCTGATAGTTTCAAAAGATGGTCATAAATATCAGAGAAGTATTCTTTTCTTTTTTTTACACCTCTCAAATGGTGAGAGTTTAGCATACGGTAAAGTAAATCACGCATTGGATGAATGGTATGCATTAGATTTAACAACATATATCTTGTATCAAACAATTCATTCATTAAATGATTCATTGATTTATTTTGTATATTATCTTCAATTTTATTTAATTTTTCTTCTATTTTATAAATTAATGGGAAGTAATTATCCACGATTTTGTCTAAAATTTGATAAAACACATAGAATGTGTCCCATTTCTCAACATTTTTTTGAGATAGTAATCTGTCCCATACTTGAGAAACTTCTATGGCTGGATTAAGGTGGAAAGTCACTATAAAGTTTTCTCCTACAAAAAAATCTAACTCCTCTTTTAAGATTTTTCTTTTTTCTTCTCGAACGAGATGTGTAGTATAAAAAGTATAATCATAATAATAATCTAATTTTGGTCTTTGAAGTGTCTGTATACAATCTTCAATAGCGAGTGGATGAAAGTGGAAAGTTTTCTCTAAATGTGTTAGCTCTTCTTTAGTAGGCTCATTAAAATCTACCCAAAACCATTTATATTTAGAGAAATTCAAATCATCTATAAACACATGATTTTCTAACTTATTTTTATCAGTAATCCCTATAAAGCTTATCATATTAACACCTTCTAATTATTCCTTCAATAATGATTTGTATGTCATGTTTTATAACTAATTTTCCCCTTTAGTTTATTGAATATGTTAACTACTAACATTGATAATTAGTAAAATGATGAATAAGAGTCGACTACAAAAATATTTTGGCATTTACTATTAACAATTTAGTGGTGAAATCCGAATTATGTAGTATAAGGGGATTGGTGGAGCAGGGGAGTGGACGGAAATAAGGAACCTATCTCCAATACGTGAAGTTTCTCTGTTGAAAATAGGTCATTTTCACTAAAGTATCTAATTTGATAGCAACAAAACATGGTATATTAAATGTAGTAAATGGGAATTGAACTAGGAAGGACGAGGGATATGAAAGAAAACAAAGGGATTTTGTTAGAAAGTGGGACAAATGAATTAGAAATTGTGGAATTTGGTATTGGAAAAAATAAATTTGGGATTAATGTCATTAAAGTGAAAGAAATTATTAATCCTGTTCCGATTACTATTGTGCCCCACGCACATCCTAATGTAGAAGGAATTATTGAATTGCGTGGTGAAGTTTTGCCTGTTGTGAATGTGGCAGACGCATTAGGGTTCCCCGCTTCAGAAAATCCGAAACAAGATAAGTTTATTGTGGCCGAGTTCAATCAACAAAAAGTCGTATTTCATGTTCATTCGGTTACACAAATACATCGTATTTCTTGGACGCAAATTGAAAAACCTTCTGATATGTATCAAGGCCTTGAAGGCCAAATTATTGGGGTCATTAAATTAAATGGTGACATGATTCTGCTTTTAGATTTTGAGAAAATTGTCGTTGAAATTAATCCAGAAACAGGAATTAGTATTCAGCAAGTGAAAAAGCTTGGGAAACGCTCAAATTCACAAACAAGATTGGTTGTGGCTGAGGATTCCCCGCTATTGCGTAAATTGCTTCATGATACGTTAACAGAAGCTGGTTTTGAGTACTTGGAGTTTTTTGAAAATGGACAAGATGCATTAGATTATTTAGAGGGCATAGTGGAATCAGGGAAACCGCTGGCAGATGAAGTGCATTTAGTTATTACAGATATTGAAATGCCGCAAATGGATGGGCATCATTTAACGAAGAGAATTAAGCAGCATCCTGAATTATCCAAGCTGCCGGTTATCATCTTCTCTTCATTAATTACTGATAGTCTTCGCCATAAAGGCCAGATTGTTGGGGCGGATGCTCAAATTAGTAAACCTGAGATTACTGCTTTAATTAAATTAATTGATGAATATAGTTTATAAAGTGAATTCCATCAGTGGGCTCTTTCGTTCTCCACACCTATCTTCTTTGTTTTCTCATAAGCTTGAGGTGGGGGGCTTACTACCTGTTAAGCGCGGGATAAATCTACATAATAAAAACGAGTTTGAGACGTATAGTCTTAAACTCGTTTTTTTAGGATTGGCGATTGGGATTTATCGTGACCTTTATCCTTAGTTCAATGATGCTAAAAAAGTAAAAATTCATTAGATTTCCAACTAGTATTTCGATCCTTTACCTAAAAAGGATGAAGGAAAGGGGTTGTAGTATCGCTGGTTAGGTTGGTTCATTTTGTTCTGCTTTTTCTTCATATCTGGTTTAGATTGTGGGTCCTTTGCTTGTCCAGTATAAGATTGTAGTATTTGTTTTGCTTTCGATAATGACATAACAGCCTTAGGGTTCCGAATGGATGCTGAACGGTTACCAAGATGGGGTAAAATTTTTAAATCTTCCTTTGTAGGTGGAAGGTGAAAGACATATGAACCGCATGTAACGATTACGTCGGATTGTTGTGCAGCAAAACGAGGGTTATCAGAGAAATGGAGACCTATTTTCTTTGCTTTACCTTCTTTCAACAATTTATTTAAAGCGAGGCGTTTTAAGTCATACAAATATTTTGGCTCCAAAGCTGTTTTTGCATGCTTGTTGACAATAAATACTGCTTGCGCAAGGGAGTCGGTTGAGGTATCTGCCATTTCAGACTGTCCTTTCATATCTTTCATTACAGGAACTCCTTTTCTTCGTGAGCTTTATGCTCTTTTTGGTAGCATTGTTAGTTCGATAATCTATGTAGTTTGTAAGTCATTTACATATCTATGCATCATCATTATACCACTTTCCAATATTTAAGAAAGTCATTCTGAGATTTATAAAAGAAATGTTTTAGTTTTACGACCTTTTTCAAAAAAAACGTGAAAGTCCCCACTTCTAATCTAGAAGTGAGGTATGATTGAAAGATATAATGAGGTAGAGACAGAACGTTTGTTACAGGTTAGGGGTTCGATTATAAATATTTATAGTATCTGATGTTGCTGCTTGTGCAGTCATTTGCGGCGGATAGGCAGGGACTCCTTGAGGTCCGAATCCACCGTAATAACCAGGAAATCCTGGGGCACCCAATCCGCCATAATAGCCAGGGTAACTAGGATAAGGCGGGTAGAATGGACGGTTCCAAAGAAGTGGAACAGCTAAACCTGCAATGAACGCAGCTGGTATGGCAAGGCCGAGTCCAAGAGGAAAAAATCTTTCGTCGTCATATTGATGGTGTTCAGGAGCGTATCGATCAATCGGGTAGGATGAATAAGTAGAATAAGGGTAAGGAAGATAAGAGTAGGCAGGGTAATCGTATGGATATGTTTGCATATAAAAACCTCCTTTTTGAAAAACTATATAGTTTCACACCTTGTAGAATGGCAGGAGCGAAGAGATAGGTTATCATTAATTGAAAGTCGCTAGAAAAGCCTATCGAATAATCTATCTACATGCTTATGCTTTTCTATATAGTGTATGGGATTTGCCCCGAAAAGAGCCTGTTTCACTCCATTCTGTTATAATGATGATATTTATCCCACATTTAACAGGCAGTAAGACCTCACCTCAAGTTTAGAAAGAAGCAAAGAAGGTGGAAGGAGATAACTGCTCTTATCTTATGTTTATCGTGAGCCGAACAGCTGCCTCTTGTAGTAAAGGTCTGATTAGCGAGATACAAGGAAATGTAACTTTTGGTTTTTTAAAGGTCAGCTTTCACCAATGAGGTCCGTACGGCCATTTGATGAAGGTGGAGCTTTTAGTGGTCGTAGAATGTGAATAACCATCTGCGGGCATTGGGGGATGAAGGAAACCTCACACGGATGGAAGTTTGAGGTGAGTATACATGTTAATTCGAATACTAGCTATTGGGGTTGGTGGTGGATCTGGTGCTGTATTGCGCTATATGATTCAAGAAGTACTGCCGTCATCCATTTTTCCATTGAGCACCCTGTTGATTAATATTGTTGGTAGTTTTTTACTAGGGGGAGTCACGAGTTATTTTATGAATCGAAATCGAGGAGAGATTCTTCAGTTAGCTTTAGGTACCGGTTTGTGCGGAGGGTTTACGACGATGTCGACGTTCTCTGCTGAAGCTGTGGCTTTAATGAGAGAGTCGATACTACTTAGTGGATTATATATCGGGTGTACGGTGTTAGGCGGACTGACCGCTTATTTCATTGGGCAACATGTATTTCTAGGTAGAAGAAGTGAGGAACGAGGATGAATGTTGTTCTTGTATGGATTGGTGGAATGGTTGGAGCTATTGCAAGGTATAGCGTGCAAACGTACTTGAAGAGGATTTTACCGGAAAGTACGATTGCACTAAGTATTTTAATTATTAATTTGGTGGGCTCTTTTGGATTAGGCGTGTGTATTTCAGCGGGAAATGAGTTGGATTTATCGTGGCAATTGTTTAGTATGACGGGTTTTTTAGGAGCTTTCACAACGTTTTCAACATTTAGTTCAGAAAGCCTATTTTTGCTTGGGAAACAGCAGTATATTAAAGCCTTTTTATATATACTAGGTTCGATTATAGGCTGTATATTCGTATTTTTTATTGGCAATATTGTAGCGATGTCGTTATTATAAATAAGAAAATAAATTTGTAAAGCAACAGAAAAAATGACATGGATTATGTCATTTCTTCTACAGCATTTTTTTGGCTAGTACAGCATTTTGTCATTATTCATGCAGGAATCAGTCTAGATGTGTGGAGATTGTAATTCATACACTGTAATTTCTGGACGCGACAAAAAACGATAAGGAAGGCGAGTTGTACCGATTCCTCTATTCACATATAAAGTGAGGGAGTCGATGTTGTACAAGCCTTCCGGATATTTCTCAGCAAAAGGTGGAGTAACAAGCGCTCCAAAAAACGGAATTTGCACTTGTCCACCGTGACTATGACCGCTTATTTGCAGGTGAATTGGATAGTTCTTTGCTGTATCTGCTAAATCAGGTGCATGAGATAATAGAATGGTATACTTCCTTTCAGGAATATCAGAAAGTGCTTCTGAAAAGTCTGGCTGACCGAGCATTGCGTCGTCAATACCTGTGAGATAAATAGATTCCTTTGATAAAAGAGAGAGCTCTATGTTTGCGTTTTGTAGGAGCGTAAATTCACACATTTCCATAATGGATTTGTATATTTCAGAACCATAACCACCGTGATCGTGGTTTCCATATACGCAGAATTTCCCTAACGGAGCATGAAGCTTTTGTAACACAGGAATAATTTCTTTGTAATTCCTGTATTTATCCGGTTTGTCCATTAAATCTCCTGTAAAGATAATGACATCCGCTTGCAGGGCATTTATTTTTTGGATAAGTGTTTGTAAGTCTTTTAATTGAAACTGAAACCCTAAATGTGTGTCGCTGAACTGAACCATTTTTAAACCGTGAAATCCTTTTGGAATGAAGGAGTGACTGATTGGAATATGATTGGTTTTTAACCAATGCGGTTCAATATTATGGATGTAGTATTTTCCGCCAATTCCTAAACCGGTGATGGTTAATAAAGAGGCAATACTTTTTTTTAGAAATGTTCTGCGTGAAATAGTTTTATTCATGTTAATCAACCTATCTAATAAATGATACTTCCTCATATTAACAAATAAAAGATAGAAAAAGAAGTGATATATTCTTTTGTTACACTATATTAAAGAAACGGAAACGGATAGGACATATTGTTTGTGCCTATACGGAGGTGCTTGATGACTCAGCCTTTGTTTATAACAGTTCTCATACTTGTATGTACAATCGCTTGTATTATATACGGAAAATTTAGAGCAGATTTGATTGCATTAGTTGGCTTAGTTGTACTAGGTTTAACTGGAATTTTATCTTTAGAGGAACTTTTAGCGGGATTTGCGAATCCGGTCGTCATCACGCTTGCTGCTTTATTTATCGTAAGTGCAGGTATTTTTAATAGCGGGCTTGTTGAAGAAGTTGGAAATTATTTATTGAAATTCGGTGTAGGTTCAGAATTAAAACTGCTGCTTATTGTAATGATAACGGGGGGATTACTTAGTGCCTTTTTTAGTGGAACGGGTATTGTCGTCATTTTAATTCCGATTGTCGTAAGCATGGCTTTGAAGAAAAAAATGAGCCCGTCTCGTTATTTATTACCGCTCGCTTATGCGAGTAGTTTAGGTGCTGTTCTTACCTTAATTGGGACGGCGCCGAATATTTTGATTAGTTATATTTTACAAAGCGAAGGCATCGTAAAGTTGAACTTTTTTGATTTTACACCTATCGGACTTGTGGCCTTTGCAGCAGGTGTAGTATTTATGCTGACACTAGGGCGAAAACTGCTGCCGGAAGAACCATTAGCAGCGAGGAACAGCGTGAAGGAGTTATCGGCCAGGGAATTAGCCGGCATTTATAAAGTATATGATCGTCTGCATTATTTACACATACCGGGCAACTCGGATATTGTTGGAGAAAGACTGGCTGATTTACATCTTCCGTTTCAGTATGAAATTACGTTGATTGAAATTAAGCGTAAAGCGAAAGAGAAGCAATTGCCTTTGCTTTCAAAGCAATCGGTTATTTCCGCTAAAGCAGATGAAGTACTGCATCCAGATGATATTATTTTAGTGTTTGGGGAAGTCGAGAATGTAGAGCGGTTAGCCGTCGATTATGAATTAGAGTATAAACACTTTAATCCAGAACAAATTAAAAAGCACTTCGTGAGCAGTAAATTTGGTTTAACGGAAATCTTAATTATGCCTAATTCTAATTATGAAAATCAAACACTAATGAATATGCAATTTCGTGAAAAATATCGTTGTAACGTATTAGCGATTAATCGTAATGGCGAATATATTCAAACAGAGGTCGGGACAGAAAGACTAAAGCAAGGTGATGCTCTTCTTATTCATGGAGAGTGGAAAAATATTGAGCGCATTTCAGCGGATCTTGAAGACATGATTGTCATTGGAAGCGCCTCTGAAGAAGTTGTCGAACAACGGGAGCGTACTCAGTCGAAGGCGCCGATTATAGCTGCTGCTATTACGGCCTTGATGACTATTCTCTTATCCATTGGCGCGATACCATTTGTCTTATCTGTTGTAATCGCCGCACTGCTGATGGTAGTAACCGGTTGTGTACGTTCGATGGAAGAAGCTTATCAGAAGATTAATTGGGAGCCTGTTTTATTAATTGCGGCGATGATGGGCATTGTGCGGGCGTTAGAGAATACAGGCGGTGTACGATTAATTAGTGATTGGTTTGCTATATTCTTTGATTATACAGGTCCGTATGGTTTGCTAGCTGGCTTTTATTTATTAACGATGCTTTTAAGTCCGTTTATTCCTTATGGAGTAACTGCGATTGTGATGGCCCCAATTGCCTTACTATGTTCTAATACATTAGGAGTAAGTCCAATTCCAATATTAATGGGAATTGCTATTGCTGCAAGTGTTGCATTATCTTCACCTAAAGCTACGTCTAGCAATACTCTTGTAATGACCGCTGGTGAATATCAGTCAAAAGATTTCGTGTTAATGGGAATTTTATTGCAAATTTTTGTTGGAATTGTCTTAGTTTTAACAATCCCATTGTTCTTTCCATTTTAAAGATAATAGGTTACTTAATGGGTTTTAAGAAATTTCGTATTATCAAGAATAGAAACTAATGGTATAATTTGTGCATATTGATGTTTCGTGATTAGGGGGAATACATCATGGATGCAGATAACATATTGGCGAATCTTGACCGAGTTGTTCCGTTTTTTCAACCGATTTTTAGTGCGGATCAACATCAGGTTATTGGTTACGAAATATTAGGGCGTTTTGAAGAGAACTCTGAATATAAGAGTTTAGGACCTTTTTTTCAAGATGCGACCATTCCAGAAGAGTATAGAATTGAAGTAGATAATTATTTACTGGAAGTAGCACTAGAACGTATTAAGGATTTCGGAGAAGAATTTCTTATTTTTATTAACCGTGACCCAAATTTACTGATGTTTGATCATGGCGAGCAATTTATGGAGACGTTGAAACAACATTTAGAATTAGACGAGCTTTCACGTGTTGTGCTCGAGCTATCTGACACTATTGATATCGATAATTTTGAGCCATTGCAGCACGTACTTGCGTACTATAAAACGTACGGTATTAAGGTTGCGTTCGATCATTTAGGGGACCATAGCCAGCTTGATAAGATTGCACAACTGTCACCTAATATTCTAAAGGTTAATGTAGAACAAATGCGTATATCTGGCGGAGATGCTTATCAAGTCGTTTTATTTTCCCTTAGTATGTTAGCTAGAAAAATTGGAGCGAGCTTATTATTTGAAAATATCGAAACAGAATACCAGCTTCGATTTGCTTGGAAAAATGGAGGGCGCTATTATCAAGGATACTTTTTATCAAGGCCCGATTTGTTATTTATTGACAAGCATAAATTGCGTGAAAAGTTTCAGCAAGAATGTCAAAATTTTATCTCATATGAAACGAAGAAATTAGAAGCTGTTTATGAAAAAACGCAACAATTCAATGAAGAGATAAATACGTTTTTGAAAGTACAGAAGCGTTATGAATCACATGAAGAAATGCTAAAAGTGCTAGCCAATAAATTAGAAAAAGTTTGTTTTCGATTGTATGTATGTGATGACCAAGGATACCAAACGTCACCTAATATTCTTTACAAAGATGGTGAATGGCTCATTCAAAAGAGTTACTTAAATAGTAATTGGAGCTGGAGACCGTATTTCCTAGAAAATATTATTAAAATGAGGAATGAAAAGACCGGGATTTTATCAGATTTGTATAGTGATATTGAAACAGGTGAAACAATTCGAACGTTCTCTTATCCGATTAATAACAAGGAATATGTTTTCCTTGATTTATCTTATAGTTATTTGTACGAAAATGATGCTTTATTATAAGAGTTGACAAAAAAAGTTGAGCTCAAAGGTTGTTTATGAACAACTTTAGGCTCAACTTTTTTCGTCTATACGTATGGATTTCCTTATATTTTGCTAATCTAATTGTAGTTCTTTTTTGATTTCTTCAAGTTCAAAGCCGATAATGGCTTTTCCATCTATGACAACAGTAGGTGTTGAATAAGATCCGTATTTCTTTGTTAACTCTTGAAGTGCAGTTTTATCTGTTTTGATATTTTTTTCCTTATAGGATATGTTGTTGTCGTTAAAAAACAATTTCATAATTTGACACGGAGGGCAGTCCGGTTGTGTATAAAGAGTTACGTCTTTCATTTTCTTCCTCCAATATGCAGTTCGATTTCGTATTCTTATTATAGAGAAAGTAACTATTCTTTTAAAGCGGTTTGCTTATCTTTTCTTCTTTTTGTTTTCTCATTAAATAATCGATGAGTCCCATTGAGCAGACTTCTAAATCGAGCGCTATAATTTCAAAAACTGGATGGTCAGCAGGAATTCCTTGTTTTGCTAGTAAATCACGTGTTTTGTCATACAGTGTTTTCTGAGTCATTGACACTTGTTCATCAAAACTTGAACATGAATGGAAGGCGCTCTCAGCTGTTTCTATATAAATAGGGAGCCATGTTTGGATTTGACGGTAAACTTCTTCAGGGTTGTCAGATACACCGTAATGACCAAAATAAATGCGTTCAACCCCGATGCTCCGATATAAATCAATGGCGGCTAACATCGCTGTTGGATTAAATTGATTTGGTGAAGTAGATGGCATATACCATTCAATTCCTGCCTCATCTAAATCGCGATAATAGACACCGATTGTATCTCCAGAGAACATTCCTTTAGAAGTCGAATCAAAAATGCTGAGATGGTGATTCGCGTGTCCTGGTGTATCATAAAAAGTAAGTGAAGCTCCATTAGCGAGTTGAAGGATATCTTGGTCGTGCTTAATAATGAGCTTGTCTTTGGGTATAGGTAAAATAGGGTTGAATAATTCATCGAATTTATCACCATAGACAGCCTTGGCGCCTGCAATTAAACGGGAAGGGTCTTCGAGATGTCTAGCTCCTTTAGGGTGAACAATAACTTTTGCATTTGGGCAATGTGATAAAAATAATCCCGCACCGCCAGCGTGATCTAGATGAATGTGGGTTAAGATGATGTAAGCAATATCTGCAGGATTAATATTTAATTCGGCTAAACCTTTTAAGAGATGAGGAATAGAGGGACTTGCTGATGTTTCTACAATCGTTAAAGGTGTATCGTGTATGAGATATGTACCAGTTCGATGTTCTCGGTTTAAATCGAATCCATCGATTAATGATATGCGAAATCCGAGTTCAGAAATTGTGTCCATTTAGGCCACCTCCGTAATTTATTATGTACAAATGCTTGTCCTTATTTTATTCTGTTAATAGTGCCATGTAAAGAATGAATAATTAAGTATTCTGAATTTATTTGGTCGTGGTTATTGGATAGAAAAGTATGATATAGTGAAACCTATCGAAAAGGTTTTATATTAGAAAGGAGTGGTAGTATGTCTCAATTACAGGGCATTCTTACCAGATTGAAAAATCTTCAAGAGCAAGCAAAGGAAACCGAGTCTGCTCAACGTTTTTTTGAAATAGATGGAGTGAAAATCTGCCAAGTTACATATTTCAGCAAAACGGACATGTTTGAGCTGGAAGTATACAGCGAAAAAGGGAAGTCTTCGAAATATCAATTTGATAATGTTGATATGATTACAATCGAAATCTTTGATTTACTTCAATCTTAATAGTACATGCTAAAAGAGCCAACCTGATCTAATTTTAGGGTTGGCTTTTTTCTATGAGGCTATATGTATGCTGCTATTGCTTGTAAGAGCATGTTAACCTGAGGCCCCGTCCATTCAAAGGTAGTGCTTCTAGCCTATTCATAAATCATTAAACATCGAGGAATGCTATACGTGGAGGGGTCATATGAATAAAATAATGGTAAGATGTCCGAGTTGTTTAGATGAAAGGAATATTGAATCTGTGTTAACTGCTCAATCTAATCAAAATGTCATTTATGAGTGTCCGAATTGTCGATATGTGGCGAAAAATATACAAACAAGTAAGGGATGATGAATGCGTTTACATTTATTTGAAATCGAGGATATTTGGTGAAGCGATTTCTCGTTACCTATGTTACACTAGAAATAAGAGAGAATTTTAATAACATATGGTAAGGAGTTTTTACATGATTGGTACTCATGATGGGAATTTATTAGATTCAAGCGTGAAAGACTTGATGATATCTTCAGAACGGGTCGCCCACGTGCAAGTAGCCAACAATCTTGAACATGCGCTTTTAGTATTAACAAAAAGTGGTTATACGGCGATTCCGGTACTAGACCCAATGTATAAACTGCATGGATTAATTAGTACACCTGTGATTCTTGAATCCATATTGGGACTCGAACGGATTGAATTTGATAATCTTGAAAATAAAAAGGTTTCCGAAGTTATGATTCGAGATATCCCTCGACTTCATGTAGAGGATTCAGTGATGAAGGGGTTAGAGTTATTAATTGACCATCCGTTTGTATGTGTTGAAACAGACGAAGGGGTTTTTGAAGGTATTATAACAAGGAAAGTATTATTACAGCATGTATATGAAGAAGAGTTGGACTCTTAAGGGATAATGAAATTGGCCTCCGCAATGGAGGCTAGTTTTCTTTTTATAGCAGAGTTTTTCTACATATTGTGCAGCGTAAGTGAAGCTGTACCGGAAAGGGTGTTGGTATGGTTCGAGATGAACATACACTACAGAAAAATAAGTCATTAAAGCGACCGTTAATTCTTGCGGCTATTATGTTAGCGATGTTTTTAAATGCTATTGAAGGAACAATTGTATCGACGGCTATGCCGGCCATTGTGAATGAATTAGGCGGTTTTGCCCAATACAGTTGGGTTTTCTCTGGCTATTTATTAATGAACGCGGTTACGGTATTGATTTATGGGAAATTATCCGATTTATTTGGACGGAAACCGATTTTTTTATTTGGTATGATTCTTTTTTTATTCGGTTCGATTTTATGCGGCTTCGCTAATACGATGACCGAGTTGATTATTTACAGGTTTATTCAAGGTTTCGGAGCTGGAGCTGTAGCGCCTGTTGCGACTACGATTGTCGGCGACATTTATGATAAGCGAGAGCGCGCGCGGATTCAAGGGTACTTGTCTAGCGTATGGGGGATTTCTGCTGTAATGGGGCCGGCTCTCGGTGGTTTAATTGTTGAATCCCTCACCTGGCGTTTAATATTTTGGATAAATGTGCCGTTAGGTATTTTATCAATCATAGGGATTTGGTTTTTCCTTCATGAGAATATTGAAAAGAAAAAGCATAATATTGACTATAAAGGTGCTCTTTTGCTCACACTTGGGATTTCTACATTTATGATTATTCTCGTTGAAGGCGGCGTAAGATGGACATGGATTTCATGGCCTATCCTTATACTTATGATCACTGCTCTTAGTGCCTTTTTCTTTTTCGTACGAGAAGAGAAAAAGGCACCTGAGCCCATGATGCCGTTTAATATTTGGCAAGAGCGGGCGATTTTAATTGCTAATATTGTTTCTTTAACAACAGGTATTATGATGATTGGTTTGTCCAGCTTTCTCCCGACATTTGTTCAAGGAGTTATGGAGCGTTCACCGACAGTTGCTGGCTTTACATTAACAGCCATGTCGATTGGTTGGCCGATTGCGTCCGCATTTGCGGGACGGTTAATGCTGAGGATTGGTTTTAAGGAAACGTCGTTACTCGGCGGCGTATCTTTAATCGTCGGAAGTATTGTACTCGTTTTTATGAAGCCAGAATCAGGGCCTTTTGTCGCTGCAATGGGATCCTTTTTTATCGGAGTCGGAATGGGCCTAACTTCCACTTCATTTATTGTATTAATTCAAAATAAAGTAAGTTGGGAGCAGCGGGGGATTGCAACAGCCTCAAATATGTTTATGCGAAACGTAGGGAATACGGTTGGAGCTGCTTTGCTTGGCGGTGTTTTGAATACCCGCTTTCAAGCTTATTTAACAGAGCATACGAAACCAGAAGAGAATGTGACTTTAGATACGGCTAATCAATTGCTTGATAGTGAGGCGCGAGCAAAGCTGCCAGATCACATTGTTGAGGTGCTTCAGACTGGTTTGACACTTTCTTTACATATGGTCTATCTTATTGTCTTGCTGCTAAGTGTCATTAGCTTTCTATTATTGCTATTTGTACGGAAAAAGAAATAATAGGATGTACGGCCTTTTCTTGATTAGGAAAGGCTGTTCATGCTTTTTAGAGGTTAAGAAAGTATCACATTTCGCTGCGTTTTGGTGTCTAGCCCCAGGCCAGCATTAATTGCTTCGGAAGGCAAAGAACGTATCTGCTAGCCGTTTATCTTATACTTGCGCTTTTTGCTTGTATTATAAAGCGACTTTGTTGATAATGAAACGTGGGATAAATTTAAATAAAACGATAAGAAAAAATTATCAAGGTGGATGTTTAATGTCATTTTCTGAATATCATTTATTATCTGTTCTAGCTGAGGAAATGAATATGCGGAAAGCTGCAGAACGATTATTTGTATCACAACCAGCGCTGTCACAGCGACTGCAGACGATAGAAAAAGATTGGGGAACCAAATTATTTTTACGTTCACAAAAAGGGTTATCTCTAACACCTGCAGGAGAGGCTGTTGTTCGTTTTGCCAACGAAGTACGTGAGAAGGAAGAAAAGGTACGCGAAAGCATTCAAGCAATGGATCATGAGGTGTATGGAACGTTAAAAATTGCCTGTGCATCGATTGTCGGACAAAATTGGTTACCTCAAGTGTTAAAGAAGTTTGTCCAAAAATATCCGCATGCAAAAATTTCCCTCATAACTGGTTGGAGCAGTGAGATTTTAAAATCGCTCTATGAAGGGCAAGTTCATGTGGGCATTATACGTGGAGCTCCTGATTGGAAAGGGGTTAAACAGCATTTATTTACGGATATGCTGTATTTAGTGGACACGGAAATGAAAGAGCTAGATCAAGTGCTTGAGACGGATCGACCGTTTATTCAGTTTAAGAGCGATTCGAATTATTATCAAGAAATTCAAGATTGGTGGCATAGACAATTTCAAACCACACCGAAAAATACGATTGTTGTCGATCAAATTGAGACATGTAAACAAATGGTGTTTAATGGGATTGGCTATGCGATTTTACCAGCGATTACACTTCATGATAAAGATACGAATATTTTTAAGATTCCTCTTTTTGATAGCCAGAATCATTCCATTGAGCGTGATACGTGGCTATGCGGCTATGAATCGGCGTTTCAGCTCAAACAAGTACAAGCTTTTACAGAGGTAGTGAAAGAGCATATTCTCGAGCAAGGAATGATATAAGAGAGGTTAAGCGATTCGAATTTATTCTGTTCTTGTGAAGTAATAGGAAATTATATCCTATTTTTCTGAGTAAAACAAGCAGGTTATGTTTTTTCGAGAGATTCAGCTTGTTTTACGAGCAGTTGTCTGATAAATTAAAAACGAGTAAGGATACATAACTAGGGGGTTAAGCGAAATGAAGCAAATGGATGCACACGAAATTATTTCATTTATTGCGAATAGCAAAAAATCAACACCTGTAAAGGTTTATGTTAAAGGTGATTTAGAAGGTATCGATTTTGGAGCAGAATCTAAAACATTCATTACTGGAAACACAGGAGTTGTTTTCGGTGAGTGGGCGGATATTGAAGCAGCTCTTACTGCTGCTGGAAGCAAAATTGAAGACTATGTAATTGAAAATGATCGTCGTAACTCAGCGATTCCTTTATTAGATTTAAAAGGAATCAAAGCTCGTATCGAGCCAGGCGTTACAATTCGCGATCAAGTGGAAATTGGCGACAATGCAGTTATTATGATGGGTGCAACAATCAATATTGGTGCTGTCATCGGTGAAGGTACAATGATCGATATGAATGCTACACTTGGTGGACGTGCAACAGTTGGAAAAAACGCTCACATCGGTGCTGGAAGCGTATTAGCAGGTGTAATTGAGCCGCCTTCTGCTAAACCAGTTGTTGTAGAAGATGACGTTCTGATTGGAGCAAACGTTGTTGTATTAGAAGGTGTAACGATTGGTAAAGGTTCTGTTATTGGAGCTGGTGCTGTCGTAACGAAAGATATTCCACCTTACTCTGTAGCAACGGGTGTACCTGCACGAGTTATTAAAGAAATCGATGAAAAAACAAAATCAAAAACAGAGATTTTGCAAGAACTTCGTCAACTTTAATTTTTTATGTACAATAAACAGGGGAGAGCGTGGATATTTTTTATCCGCGCTTTTCTTAATAGAAAGGGAGTAGAATCATGTCGCAATTAAGTCCATTTGTTGCTATTCGTCGGGACTTACATCAAATTCCGGAGATTGGCTTTCAAGAATTTAAAACACAAGCTTACTTATTAAACTATTTGCACAGTATTCAAAATGACCGAATGGAAATCGAAACGTGGCGAACAGGCATTTTTGTAAGAATTGCTGGAACGAACCCGCGAAAAACGATAGGATACCGAGCAGATATTGATGGTTTACCGATTAAAGAACAAACTGAGTTAGCGTTTGCTTCTCAGCATGAAGATTATATGCATGCGTGTGGACATGATTTTCATATGAGTATTGCACTAGGTGTACTGACTCATTTTGCTAAGCATGCTATTGAAGATAATTTGTTATTTATTTTTCAACCTGCTGAAGAAGGACCTGGCGGGGCAGAGCCTATGATGAAATCAGAGACAATGCAGAAATGGAAGCCAGATATGATTGTTGCGCTGCATGTGGCTCCTGAATACCCAGTCGGGACTATTGCTGTAAAAGAAGGATTATTATTTGCGAATACGTCTGAATTGTTCATCGATCTGAAAGGTAAAGGTGGACATGCTGCATACCCTCATGAAACAAATGATATGGTGATTGCTGCTTGTCAATTAGTTGGCCAATTACAATCTATTGTATCTCGTAATGTGAATCCGCTTGATTCAGCTGTTATTACAATTGGAAAGATTACGGGAGGAACTGTTCAAAATATTATTGCCGAAGAAGCTCGTTTAGAAGGGACTATTCGAACGTTGAACGCGGAGTCAATGAACAAGGTGAAGTCTAGAATTAGAGCGCTTGTAGAGGGAATAAAAGCAGGCTTTGAATGTGAAGCGGAAATTGATTATGGTTCAATGTATTATCAAGTGGATAATGAGGAACAATTAACACGAGAGTTTATGAAATTTACTGATGAAGCAGCAGAGGTAGATTTCTATCATTGTAAAGAGGCCATGACGGGAGAAGACTTTGGTTATATGCTAAAAGAGATTCCTGGCTTTATGTTTTGGTTAGGAGTCCAATCGGAATATGGGCTGCATCATGCAAAGTTGAATCCAAATGAACGAGCGATTGATCTAGCGATTACCCATTTAGTGAATTACTTTACATTTAAAGGTAATTCGTAATAATTATGAAATTATAATTGTTAAAAAGTGAAGCACATTCGACAAAATAAGCTAAATTCTTGACCTTACCATCATTTGGTTCTACAATAGACTATAGTGGTAAAAAATAACTGAGAATATTAATTCACATTCTCAATTGAATACATATTGGAGGGAATTTAAATGGCAGAACGTTTTGTAGGAAAACAAGCACCACGCTTCGAAATGGAAGCAGTATTACCAAACAAAGAATTCGGAAAAGTAAGTCTTGAAGAAAACATTAAAAATGACAAATGGACAGTTTTATTCTTCTATCCAATGGACTTCACTTTTGTATGTCCAACAGAAATTACAGCATTATCTGATCGTTATGATGAGTTTGAAGATCTTGATGCACAAGTAATCGGTGTATCAACAGATACAATTCATACTCACTTAGCTTGGATTAACACAGACCGTACAGATAATGGTCTTGGTGAGTTAAAGTACCCGCTTGCTGCTGATACAAATCATGTTGTATCTCGTGAGTATGGTGTATTAATTGAAGAAGAAGGGATTGCTCTTCGCGGTCTATTCATCATCAACCCAGAAGGTGAGCTTCAATATCAAGTAGTAAATCATAACAATATTGGTCGCGATGTTGATGAAACATTACGTGTACTACAAGCACTTCAAACTGGTGGTCTTTGCCCAGCGAACTGGAGACCTGGTCAAAAAACACTTTAAGTTTCATTTACTGACTATTAATAGTAAGACCTAACTTATTAGTTAGGTCTTTTTTTAAAGATAGGTGTATCCAATTCGAGTAACACAAACGATGAACATATACGCTTTAGACGGTGATATGTATATAATGGAGGGGTTTACGATGAAATTACGCGATCAAATGCCAGAGTTAAATGGTGCAACAGAATGGTTAAATGGAGAAGTAACGAAAGCTGAATTGATTGGTGAAAAACCAACGTTAATTCATTTTTGGTCAATCAGTTGTCATCTTTGTAAGGAAGCTATGCCGCAAATTAATGAGTTTAGAGATAATTATAAAGATAAATTAAATGTAGTGGCTGTACATATGCCGCGTTCTGAGAAAGATTTAAATGTAGATGAAATTAAACAAATTGCAGCGGAACATGACATTACTCAACCAATTTATATAGACAGTGAATTGAAATTGAATGATGCTTTTGAGAATCAATATGTTCCAGCTTATTATGTGTTTGATAAAGAAGGAAAGCTTCGTCATTTCCAAGCAGGTGGAAGCGGAATGAAAATGCTTGAGAAACGTGTGAACCGTGTTCTTGCTGAAAACGAACAAGCTGAATAAGCCCTTAGAAGTCCTTAGTCATGCTATAACAGTTCGTTTTATACCTATTAATGGTTAATATGGTAACATATTACTAGATACGGCTAAGGGATGTTTGGAGGGGTGACAGTGAAAAAAGTGTTTGCGGTAATTGGTCTAGGTCGTTTTGGTGGCAGTATTGTTAGAACGCTTGCTCAAGAAGGTATGGAAGTTCTAGCAATCGATGCAGATGAGGATCGTGTAAATGAATTTGCCAAAATTGCTTCACATGCCATCGTCGGGGATACGACAGATGAAAATGTACTTAAAAGCATTGGCATTAGTAATTTTGATCATGTCATCGTCGCAATCGGTGAAAATATCCAAGCCAGTATATTAACGACGCTTATGTTAAAAGAATTAGGTGTAGATCATGTAACGGTGAAAGCGCAAAATGACTATCATGAAAAAGTCTTGCGTAAAATTGGGGCTGACACAGTTGTTCATCCAGAACGGGATATGGGGCGTAGAATTGCTCATAATATCGTTTCCAATAATATATTAGATTACTTGGAGCTTTCTGAGGATCATTCAATTGTCGAGATTGTCGCAAGTGAGAAAATGAGTGGGAAGTCTATTTTTGATCTTAATATTCGAGCTCGTTATGGACTCAATATTGTGGCTATTAAAAGGGGAACTAATATTAATGTTTCTCCACAGGCCCATGATGCCATTAACGCAGGTGATATTCTCATTGTAGTCGGCGCAGATACAGATATTAGTCGTTTTGAAAGAAAATTGTGTGGTGTTTAAAGCATAAAAAAGTAAGCATGTGAGTCGATGCTTGCTTTTTTTGTGCTTTTTACGATATATATAACGTAATAACGATTAGAATAACAAAAAAAGCCTCTAGCTAAAATGTGCTAGAGGCTTTTTTTATACTTCCATAATGATTGGTAAAATCATTGGACGACGTTTTGTTTTTTCATATAGGAATGGAGCTAGTGTGTCAGTAATTTCATTTTTAATTTCTGACCATTGTGTTGTTTTACGCTCCATGACTTTGTTTAAGTGTTTAGAAATTAATGCTTGAGCATCGTTGATTAAGTCACCAGATTCTCTCATATAAACAAATCCACGAGAAATAATGTCTGGTCCTGCTGAGATTTTAAACTCTTTCATATTAATGCTGACAACGACAACAACCAATCCTTCCTCTGAAAGGATGCGACGGTCACGTAGAACGATATTTCCGATGTCGCCAATTCCGTTTCCATCGATATAAACGGATCCAGAAGGGATTTTTCCAGCTACTTGCGCTGTGTTTTCGCTTAACGCAAGTACCTCGCCGTTATCCATGATAAAGCAGTTTTCTTCAGGTACACCACAATCGATAGCATGTTGAGCGTGCAATTTTTGCATGCGATATTCTCCGTGAATTGGCATAAAGAACTTCGGTTTAATTAGACGCAGCATTAGCTTTTGTTCTTGCTGACCGCCATGACCAGATGTGTGAATATCACTTAATGGTCCAGAGATGACATCTGCACCAGCTCGATATAACTGATTGATCGTTCTAGATACGCTGACTGTGTTCCCTGGAATAGGAGATGAAGAAAAGACCACGGTATCCCCAGGGATAATTTGGATTTGACGATGCGTTCCGTTCGCAATACGAGAAAGGGCAGCCATCGGTTCGCCTTGGCTACCTGTACATAGAATTGTCACACGGTTAGCTGGCATTCTATTGATGCTTTGTGCATCCATAAAAGTATCTTTTGGTGCAGTAATATAGCCTAGTTCTTGTCCAATTGTAATAGCTGCTTCCATACTGCGTCCAAAGACAGCGATTTTGCGTCCGTTTGCCACTGCTGCTTCGACAACTTGTTGAAGACGATGAATATTTGAAGCAAACGTAGCAAAAATAATTCGCCCATCTACTTTACGGAACACATCATGAATCGTATCGCCAACGCGACGTTCTGACATCGTAAAGTTAGGGACTTCACTGTTTGTACTATCTGATAGTAAACAAAGCACGCCCTCTTTTCCGATTTCAGCCATCTTTGTTAAGTTAGCTGGCTCACCGACAGGAGTAAAGTCGAATTTAAAATCTCCTGTATGGACGATTTGTCCAGGTGGTGTTTTGACAACAATTCCATATGAATCTGGAATACTGTGAGTTGTACGGAAGAAAGACACCGATGTTTTTCGGAATTTAATAACTTCATCTTCTGTAATTTCGATTAATTTTGTCTGACGTAATAGACCGTGCTCTTCTAATTTATTACGAAGCAGTCCAAGTGCAAGTTTACCACCGTATACAGGAATGTTTACTTTTCGAAGAAGGTAAGGAATTCCGCCAATATGGTCTTCATGCCCGTGCGTAATAAATACTCCCTTAATTTTATCTACATTTTTTTCTAAGTAGCTGTAATCAGGAATGACATAATCGATACCGAGAAGTTCATCTTCTGGGAATTTAATTCCAGCATCAATGATGACAATTTCGTCCTGAAATTGAACAGCATAAGTATTTTTACCGATTTCGCCTAGACCGCCCAATGCGAAAACGGCTGTTTGATCGTTTTTGACAAATTTCATAAATTATCCTAGCTCCAATACTTTATAATCTTCGTTTTGTTTTTCATAATCTAAATAAGCTCCTTCAACAACTTCCACGTATTCTACGTTAAAGGGTTTTTGTTTTAACTTTTGACGAACGTCGCGAACAGATTTTCCCTCTACATAAAGAATTTGCGTATTTTCTCTAATTGGAACCTCTGCTATATTTACTTGATGGTATACCTTAAAAATCATAATAATCTCTCCTCGTTTAATTACATTGCTTGTTTCATTATATATAAAAACAACAAATTTTTCATGTTTTACAACATCATACCAATAGAAAACTAGTTGTACTGCGTGTTAAACATCATATTAGTCACATAAAACTTTATTTGAATAATGAGTGATATGATAGACTATTGTTAATTAAAACTAATTAATCAATAAAACTGTACGTAAATAGTGTAACATATATGTATCGTTGGAAACGCCTATATATGTAATCCGTAAGAAGTACACTTAAATAAAACTTTACAATAAGGAAGAAGTCCTTCGCAAGTTTTAGAAGGACCGTTTTAAAAAAATATCGCAAATAGGTAATGTACCAGTAGATTAAGTTGACGCAAATTCATAGAGGTACTTTAGGCGATGGATTTTTTCTAAGAAGATCATTCCATTGTTTAAGCAGTTTTTTACGCAGCTTTTTTAACATGGTGATCACGCTCCCTTGATATTATTGTATAGCAATATTTAATAATGTAAATATTTCTTTGTAGTACTTGCCGTATTTTTCTAAAAAGCGGTAGTCGATATAGTAACCATTTGAAATACAAGAGTGGTTTATTCATCATTATCATATGTCATTTTGGTAATAAATTACGTTGATAAATATGGGAATTTGAATGAAGTAGAAAAGAAATGGTGACTTGACTAATAAATAGGGAAATTTATTACATAATGAAAACAAATGATAGGAAGTGAAGGTAGAGTGAAAATTGTATTTTTTGATATAGATGGCACGTTACTTGATCATGATAAGAAATTACCAAGTTCAACAAAAAAAGCGATTAAACAATTACAGAATAATGGGGTTTTTGTGGCCATTGCAACAGGGCGTTCGCCGTTTATGTTCGAATCGTTACGAGAAGAATTAAACATTGATACGTTTGTAAGTTTTAATGGGCAATATGTAGTATTTGAAAAAGAAGTGGTCTATCGAAATCCATTAAAGATTAGTGAGCTGAAAAAGCTGCATGAAACGGCAGAGAAATATAATCATACTCCGATTGTTTTTATGGATGAAGCAACAATGAAATCTAGTGTGGCCAACCATGAGCGAATCCAAGAAGCGTTAGGAAGTTTGCGGTTCCCGCATCCTGATGTAGAAGCGGATTTCTATGAACAGCACGATGTATATCAAGCGTTGTTATTTTGTACAGAAGAGGAAGAGGAGCGATTTAGCGAGCACTGTGACTCCTTCCGTTTTATCCGTTGGCATCAATATTCTACGGATGTTCTGCCGAGTGATGGTTCAAAGGCGGAAGGAATTAAAATGCTTATGGAACATGTTGGGTTTCAGTTAGAAGATGTTTATGCATTTGGGGATGGACTAAATGATATTGAGATGCTAGAAGCCGTTGGTCATGGTATAGCGATGGGGAATGCTGCTTCAACTGTAAAGGAACATGCGGATTATGTAACAAAAGATGTGGGGGAAGAAGGAATTTATTATGGATTAAAGAAACTGCAGCTTATTTGAAGATTGTGTTACATAGCATTGTGTGTAACACATATGAGCCAAAAACAACAGTGTCATGTAAAAAGAGCCTCCCTTGCATAGCGCAAGAGAGGCTTCTCGTAGTTTACTAACAATTAAGTTCTTGAAGCTGAAGTTTCATTCTACCTTTCGATGGCGATTGAGTTGGGTGGAATACTAAAAGGGTCTTCTTTATTAATATGATCATAAAACATAATTCCGTTTAGATGGTCGATTTCATGTTGAAAGCAAATAGCGGCAAGTCCTTTTAGTCTAAGTTTGACTTCTTCGCCTTCAAGTGTCGTTCCAGTTACGGTAATTCTAGCATACCGAGGAACATAACCAGGTACAACGCGATCCACAGAGAGGCAGCCTTCACCAGCTGTTAAATAAGCCTTTTCCACAGAATGACTAATAATTTTTGGGTTGAAGAGGGCATAACTATATAATTTACCCTTACCATCTGTTAAATGGACGGCAATCATTCGTTTTGATATATTAATTTGTGGAGCGGCGAGTCCGATTCCGGGACGTAAATTGTATTGTTGAACTAGTTCTGGATTTTGACTGTTTTGTACATACTCCATTAGGCTGGCTAAAATTTGTTTATCTTCTTCTGACGCAGGAAGAGGAACTGCCTCAGCTACTTTTCTTAAGGTAGGTTCTCCTTCTTTAATAATATCTTTTGTTGTTAACATGTTTTGCACCCCGATTTTTTTATGTATGTTATCATTTTAACAAAATGAACAAGAAATTGTTAAATAGATACACAAAATAGGATAAAAAATGAAGCGGGGAGTAAGAACTCCCCAATCTTACCATATAGTCATATTAGAAGCACAGACAAGCACCGACGATAATAAGCAGAATGAATAGGACAACGATTAACGCAAATCCTCCTACTGCACCGCAGCCACCATAACCGTAGGAAGGAGCAACAGGGTAACAACAAGCTTGATTATAGCCTCCGTAGAACATATGTGATACCTCCATATATAATATTTTGAAACATGATCATTTTGGTTTCCCAAACGATTACTATAGCCTATGCATAACGCAGCAAATCGTGTAGGCGGGGGCCCTGTTCATAAATAAATTCATCAATAAAATTATGAAGGGGAGGTAAGTGATGGATGCATAAACATTTGAGTATACTAGCTATTGTATTATGCTCGACCATTTTGTTATCAGGGTGTTGGGCCAGTGTCTCTCCAGAGGAAAAAGTGTATCGAATACTAGAAGAGTCAGTAAAGAAAGAACATGAATTTGAAGAACAGCATAAACGAATTACACAGTTAGAAAAGGAAGAAAAGAAAATATATAAAGACATTATTGAATTAGGTTGGCGGCAATCAGATTCTATTAGAGTTTTAGCGGAAGAGGCTTTGGATAATATTGAGAAAAGAGAAAAATTTCTTGCCGTGGAACATAAAAAAATTCAGGCTTCTCAGAAAACATCCATGAAAATGGAAGACCAAATTGATAAAATCGAACGAAAAGAAATAGAGAAACAAGTCATAACCCTTCATAAGACGATGAACAAACGTTACGAAACGTATGAGAAGTTATATGAAGCATATGGGCAAAGTTTAGTTTATGATCGAGAATTATATGAAATGTTTACAAAGGAAACCTTGAAAATGGATCAGCTGCAAGAACAAATTGAAAAAATAAATAAAAGTTATGAAAAAGTACTGCGTTATTATGAACAATTTAATGAATTAACAGAAAAATTTATGAGACAAAAAGCAGATTTTTATCGAAAAAATGAACTAGGAAATGATGAAGAATGAAAACTGGCTGATTGGCCAGTTTTTTTGTTTGGGAGAGAAACTGTACTATAAAAAATGGAAATGTAAGCGTTTAAATATTTTCGTGGAATAGTAATGGTGATGTGGGAAATAGCTTCATGTGTAGAATAATTCACGGTGATGTCTCAATTGGCTAAAGGGAAACGTTATTTTAAATCAATAAGAGAGAGGGAGAGATAAAATAAATTTATAATACAGTTTTTCTTTTATACTATAACAGAATCTTTTTGGGGTGCTGGTGTAAATAAATGGGTAATCTTAAAAATAAGTTGATTTAACGCTATTAAAGGGATTGACTTTAGGGCGATTCATCTTGTAAACTGTGGGTACGAAAACAAATTGTATTACTTTTTTAAAGGATTTTATTGATACAGAAATAAGGTGTGCAATGTAAATTATATGATAATGTTTGCAAACGAAAGCTAAAGGGAAACATAATTTGTTAGAGATGCGTTACAGTTTAAGATTTATACAATAATAATGAATAACCTTTTAATGAAAGGATGATACAGAATGGCTTCAAAAACGAAACAATTTCAATTGGATGTAGAGGAACAGTTTCGAGCGGTAGCAGGGCAGTTCCAAACTTTTCAAATATTGAATGAGGAGGGCGAACTAGTAAATGAGGCAGCTATGCCGGATTTACGAGATGAAGAGTTACAAGAATTAATGAGACGTATGGTATACACAAGAATTTTAGATCAACGTTCCATCTCTTTAAATCGTCAAGGCAGACTAGGTTTTTACGCTCCTACTGCTGGACAAGAGGCGTCGCAAATTGCTTCACAGTTTGCTTTAGAAAAAGAGGATTTTATTTTACCGGGATATCGTGATGTTCCACAAATTGTTTGGCATGGCTTACCGCTTTCACAGGCTTTCTTATTTTCTCGTGGACATTTCAAAGGGAATCAGATTCCAGAAGGTGTAAATGTAATTTCTCCACAAATTATTATTGGAGCTCAATATGTTCAAGCGGCTGGAGTGGCGCTCGGCATGAAGAAGCGTGGTAAAAAATCAGTAGCCATCACATATACGGGAGATGGTGGAACGTCTCAAGGTGACTTCTACGAAGGTATCAACTTTGCGGGTGCGTTTAAAGCCCCAGCTATTTTCATCGTTCAAAATAATCGCTTTGCTATTTCGACGCCTGTAGAAGTACAAACGGCTGCAGGAACTTTAGCGCAAAAAGCGGTAGCAGCAGGAATTCCTGGTATTCAAGTTGATGGAATGGATGCGTTAGCCGTTTATGTGGCAACGAAGGAAGCTCGAGAACGTGCTGTTAATGGAGAAGGCCCAACTTTAATTGAAACGTTAACATATCGATATGGACCACATACGATGGCTGGTGATGACCCAACACGTTATCGTACAGAAGAATTGGATAATGAATGGGAATTGAAAGATCCACTTGTTCGCTTCCGTAAGTTTTTGGAAAATAAAGGTTTGTGGAGTGAAGAATTAGAAAATGAAACGATTGAACAAGCAAAAGAAGATATTAAAGAAGCTATTAAAGTAGCGGACGCAGAGCCGAAACAAAAAGTAACGGACTTAATTTCAATTATGCATGATGAGATGCCATTTAACTTAAAAGAGCAATTTGAAATTTATAAAGAAAAGGAGTCGAAGTAAGCCATGGCTCAAATGACGATGATTCAAGCGATTACAGATGCATTACGTACAGAGTTGCGTAATGATGAAAATGTATTGGTTTTTGGAGAGGATGTTGGAGTAAACGGTGGGGTTTTCCGTGCAACGGAAAATCTGCAAAAAGAATTTGGTGAAGAGCGTGTCTTTGATACACCACTTGCTGAATCTGGAATTGGTGGTTTGGCAGTAGGGTTATCTCTACAAGGTTTCCGTCCGGTTCCTGAAATTCAGTTCTTTGGATTTGTTTATGAGGTCATTGATTCGATTAGCGGTCAATTGGCGCGTATGCGCTATCGTTCAGGCGGACGCTATAACGCACCAGTAACGATTCGTTCACCATTTGGCGGCGGTGTACATACACCGGAGTTACATGCTGATAGTTTAGAGGGACTAATGGCACAACAACCAGGATTAAAAGTCGTCATTCCTTCAACACCTTATGATGCAAAAGGGTTATTAATTTCAGCCATTCGTGATAATGATCCAGTTATTTTCCTTGAACATATGAAATTATATCGTTCATTTCGCCAAGAAGTACCAGAAGAAGAGTATAGCATTCCTCTAGGAAAAGCGGACGTAAAACGTGAAGGTACTGATCTTTCTATTATTACGTATGGAGCGATGGTTCAGGAATCTATTAAAGCAGCTGAAGAATTAGCGAAAGAAGGTCATTCTGTTGAGGTGGTTGATTTACGTACCATTTCTCCATTAGATATTGAAACAATTATTGCTTCTGTTGAAAAAACAGGACGAGCAATTGTTGTTCAAGAAGCACAAAAACAAGCAGGGATCGCAGCTAATGTTGTATCAGAAATTACAGAACGTGCCATTTTAAGTTTAGATGCTCCTGTGTTACGTGTTGCTGCACCAGATACAGTATATCCGTTCTCACAAGCTGAACAAGTATGGTTACCGAATTATAAAGATATTATTGAAACGGCAACAAAAGTATTGAAGTTTTAATCCTACTTTTTGAAGAAACGGTAAAGTGATTGTCAGATAATTTGACAAGGATAATCAGAAATTCGTGACAAATGACTTTATTCGCAGCACTAAGTATGATTTAATATAGGAGGTTGAGTTCAGTGGCATTTCAATTTAGACTCCCTGATATCGGAGAAGGTATACATGAAGGTGAAATAGTAAAGTGGTTTGTAAAGCCAGGAGACAAAGTTCAGGAAGACGACGTTCTTTGTGAAGTTCAAAATGATAAAGCCGTCGTAGAAATTCCATCTCCTGTTGAAGGAACGGTGGAAGACATTCTTGTAGAAGAAGGAACGGTTGCCGTTGTTGGTGATGTTCTTGTTACATTTGACGCTCCTGGGTATGAACATCTTAAGTTTAAAGGGGATCATGAGGAGGAAAAAACAGAAGACGTTAGTAAGGCGGAAGCTGAAACTCAGGCAACAACTGAGGTTGTTCAAGAGTCATCTCCTGCTCCAGCAGCGGATGTTGATTCAAGTCGTCGTATTATTGCGATGCCTTCTGTGAGAAAGTATGCACGAGAACAAGGGGTAAATATTCGCTTAGTTACAGGTTCGGGAGATAATGGGCGCATTATGAAGGAAGACATTATGGCTTACATAAATGGTCAAACAGCTCCACAAGAAGAAACTGAACAAGCTGAAGCTTCGCAACAACAAGAAACGGAAACAACAGTTGCTGAAACAGTTGTGATTCCTGAGGGGCAATATCCAGAAACGCGTGAGAAAGTAAGTGCAATGAGAAAAGCGATTGCCAAAGCAATGGTGAAATCTAAACAAACGGCTCCGCACGTTACATTAATGGATGAAGTCGATGTTACGCAACTTGTTGCTCACCGTAAAAAGTTCAAAGAGGTTGCTGCTGCTAAAGGAATTAAGTTAACTTTCTTGCCTTATGTTGTTAAAGCGTTAACAAGTGCATTACGTGAGTATCCTATACTTAATACATCCTTTGATGATGAGACGAGTGAAATTATCCATAAGCATTATTTCAATATTGGAATTGCTGCCGATACAGATAAAGGTTTACTCGTTCCCGTTGTAAAAGATGCAGATCGCAAATCGCCCTTTGCTATTTCAAAAGAGATTAATGAGTTAGCTGATAAAGCTCGTGAAGGTAAATTGACTCCTGGAGAAATGAAAGGGGCTTCCTGTACGATTACGAATATCGGTTCTGCAGGAGGTCAATGGTTTACCCCGATCATTAACCATCCAGAAGTTGCTATTCTCGGGATTGGGCGTATAGCTGAAAAAGCCATTGTTCGTGATGGAGAAATTATTGCAGCTCCAGTCTTGGCACTGTCTTTAAGCTTTGATCACCGTATCATTGATGGTGCGACAGGTCAAAATGCCTTAAATCATATTAAAAAGTTACTGAATGACCCAGAATTATTGTTAATGGAGGCGTAATCATCATGGTAGTAGGAGATTTTCCAATTGAAACAGATACTTTAGTCATCGGATCTGGCCCAGGAGGGTATGTAGCAGCAATTCGTGCAGCACAGCTTGGTCAAAAAGTAACAGTTGTTGAAAAAGGTGCAATTGGTGGGGTTTGCTTAAATGTAGGATGTATCCCATCTAAAGCATTAATTGAAGCAGGACATCGTTTCCATAATGCACAGCATTCAGAAAACATTGGGATTACTGCAGAAAACGTAAAAATCGATTTTTCAAAAGTACAAGCATGGAAAGAATCGGTTGTTAATAAATTAACAGGCGGCGTAAGCGGTCTATTAAAAGGAAATAACATTGAAGTTGTTGCTGGTGAAGCATATTTTGTAGATGCTAACAATGTACGTGTGATGACTGAAAACTCAGCTCAAACTTATACATTCAAACATGCAATTATTGCAACTGGATCTACACCGGTTGAAATCCCAGCTTTCAAATATTCTAAACGTGTTATTAACTCTACAGGAGCTCTTGCTCTTGAAGAAGTTCCATCTTCTATGGTTGTAATCGGTGGAGGAGTTATCGGGGTTGAACTTGGTAGCGCTTATGCAAACATGGGCACAAAATTAACAATTCTTGAAGGATCAGATGATATCTTCTCAGGTGCTTACGAAAAACAAATGACAACTCTAGTGAAGAAAAACCTAAAGAGTAAAGGTGTAGAAGTTGTTACAAAAGCACTTGCGAAAGGTGTAGAAGAAACAGAAAACGGCGTTATTGTAACGTATGAAGTAAAAGGTGAAGAGAAGAAAATCGAAGCTGATTACTTACTTGTTACAGTTGGTCGTCGTCCAAATACTTCTGATATCGGTCTTGAGCAAGTTGGTATTAACCTAACTGATAGAGGCTTAATTGAAACAGATCAACAAGGCCGCACAAATATACCAAACATCTTTGCTATTGGTGACGTTGTGTCTGGTCCACAATTAGCACACAAAGCATCTTACGAAGGTAAAATTGCAGCTGAAGCAATTGCTGGACACCCTTCTGAAATTGACTATTTAGGAATCCCAGCTGTTGTATTCTCTGAGCCAGAATTAGCGACTGTAGGATTTACTGAGGCACAAGCGAAGGAAGCAGGAATTGAGGCAATTGGTTCTAAATTCCCATACGGTGCAAACGGCCGTGCGCTTTCTTTAAATGCGACAGACGGTTTTGTGAAGCTTGTGACTCGTAAAGAAGATGGATTAGTAATTGGTGCGCAAATTGCTGGTGCAAATGCATCTGATATCATTGCTGAACTAGGACTTGCTATTGAAGCAGGTATGACAGCTGAAGATATTGCGATGACTATTCATGCACATCCATCATTAGGAGAAATTACAATGGAAGCTGCTGAAGTAGCTCTAGGCACTCCTATCCATATTATTAAATAATTAACGTGATGTTTTTAGCACACTGCTTTTTAGCAGTGTGCTTTTTGCGTTATCCGGCACTTAATGGAGGTAGGACTCCTACCTTAAGCTTATGAGGAAACAAAGAGATAAATGGGAACTGCCCTCATCTAGTTGCGGCCCCTAGCTCCGCCTTTATAGTAAAAGTTCGATTGGTAAACTTTCACCAATCAGGTTCATATGGTCACTTGATTGAAGTGAAGCGAGATTTTAGTGACCGTAGAACGTGGCTAACTATCAGTGAGGGATGAAGGGAAACCCTCACTGATAGAAAAGTTTTACTTTATAGAGGAATGAATGGTTTGTCTATAAAATTTTGATCAATGGAAATGGATAGCAGAAGCGTTACATAAGATGAAACTATAGAAGTTTTAATGGATGCCCATAGATTTAGAAATGAATGGAGTGACTAATGTGAAAAAATATTGTGTTTTCCTTTTTCAATTAATCATTTGGAGCAGCTATACGCTTGCGGAATGGTTGTCAATGAATGATCGCTTCTTCTATAAATCACTAATGTTTCTTCTGTTTTCCTATTTCGCTATTTATATTGGAAAGCTTATTTTACAATCAACTAAACAGACGCTGTTAGTAACCGTGATGAGTTTGTTTTGTTATGGGGTCTTGCAAATTTGTTTGGAAGTGATTATTCCTATTCATTAAAAGAATTTCTTTACTTACGAGGATAAAAGTACATGATGCGCTTATTGAACAAGTGGAGTTCCCCTTTTAATTGTTTGGCGAGAAATTTACATAGCTCATTAGCTTTGCCTTTATCTCCAAATGTAGAATGTTCGACGAGCGTTATCTGAATATACGTTTGGATACGTTCGTTTTCTTTCTCATGAATTTGTTCTTGATCCATTCCGATTAAGATAAGATGATAACCGTCTGTTAGGGATTGAAGGTATATCATATTGTTTGTAGGAGGTGTTGGCTCTTTTATTTCATAAGGAAAGGCTGCTTCATGGTAATTCCAATTTACTTGCTTGCCTGTTTTTGAGGTTATGTTTTGATAGTCATGTAATAATTCTTTAATTGTGTCAAGCGTAACTGTCGTTCGTTCTGGATATGGAACGAGTTTAATATATGCATGTTCAGTCATGTTCATCCTCCTTAACTCCAATTTGCCTCATTATACTTTACTATTATTTGTATGATTTTTATTGTTAAAAAGAAGATAAATTTTGTTTATAACGCTATAAGAGAATTTAAGTGAAAAAATGATGAAAATGCAAAATATATGTTATACTTTTTCGCTTGAAATTTTAAATGTGTTATATTATTATGGATGTAAAGCGGTTACAATTCGATTATATAACATCTAATATATTAGAAGGGAGTTGTCGGAATGGGAACGATCATTTGCCAAAGCTGTGATAGTACAATCGCTCATTTTGAAGATGAAAAAGTAAGTATTCTTTATTCGCATAGTCAAAAATGCCCTAGCTGTAATGCAACTGCTGCTGAGGAAAATTAAAAAATAAATAATGACGTAGAAGTTCGGGTGCTTTTCAACTTGGAAGGTACCTTTTTTGTGTTTTAGGCTCTGTTTATAGGGGATTGTATGAATGACTATTTATCCCACATTTAACGGGCAGTAAGACCCCACCTCAAGATTCAGAGTGAACAAGGAAGATAGGTGGGGGATAACTGCCTTCATCTAGTTGCGGCTCCTAGCCCCTCGAGGTTATAAGCTGTAATGCTTGTCGGGGCTGAACAGTCGCCTCGCTTTTGTAGTAAAGGTCCGATTGGTGACTAACCATCAGCGGGGGGGAAGGAAGAACCCTGATGATGAAAGTTTTACTTTATTTTATCAATAGTGTAACTAGAAAAAAGCTGACTCAAGTGAGCCAGCTTTTTCTAGGTTGTTGTTTCTTAATTACTCGTAAAAATTTGATTTCAGGATCTTCAGGTCCTTGTACAGGCAGTCCTGCTTCTATATTTTTTTGAATATATGTGATGTTTTCAGCCGTAATCATTTCTCCTGGAATGAAGATTGGGATGCCAGGCGGATATACCATAATGAATTCAGCGCTAATGCGATTAATAGATTCTTCAATCGGTACAACTTCTGTTTCCGCATAGAAGGCGTCTCTAGGAGTACAAGCAAGATTCGGTGTATCTGGCAGTATAACGCGAACGGGATCATTCTCGTTTGCTTCACCTTTAAATTGCTCAGCTAAGTCTTGTAAAGCAAAAATAAGGGAATCAGCGTCCGCTTTCGTATCTCCTGGTGTAACTAAACAAAGGATATTATATAAGTCTGATAATTCTACCTCGATGTTATGCTTTTCACGAAGCCACTTTTCAACATCATATCCTGTAATTCCTAAGTCCTTGATTGAAATAATTAATTTAGTTGGATCGTAGTTGTATGTGGCTTTCTTGCCTAAAATCTCTTTTCCTACACAATATAAAAAAGAAATTTCATTGATGGCATCGCGTGTATAATTGGCTAATTTAATCGTTTCATCAATCATTTCTCTTCCTCTTGTTGCCAATTGTTTTCTAGCAGTATCAAGGGAAGCGAGTAAAATATAAGATGTAGAGGTTGTTGTTAACATACTAAGGATAGACTGCACACGGTTAACGGGGATGAGCCCTTCTTTCACATTTAAAATCGAGCTTTGCGTCATAGAACCGCCGAGCTTATGAACACTTGTTGCGGCCATATCTGCACCTGCTTGCATCGCTGAGAGAGGTAATTCATCGTGAAAATGAATATGAACACCGTGTGCTTCGTCAACTAGGACAGGTACATTATAGGAATGGGCTGTCTCGACAATCCTTCTTAAATCCGCAGCAATGCCGAAATAGGTTGGATTGATGACAAGTAACCCTTTTGCATCAGGATGTTCCTGTAATGTTTTTTCCACTTGATCTATCGTAATGCCGTGAGAAATTCCTAAGTTTTTATCAATTTCTGGATTAATAAAAATAGGTACAGCTCCAGAGAATACAATCGCTGACATAACCGATTTATGAACATTTCGAGGGACGATAATTTTATCTCCAGGTCCACAAACCGTCATAACCATTGTCATAATTGCACCGCTTGTTCCTTGAACTGAGAAAAATGTATGATCAGCTCCGAATGCTTCAGCTGCTAAATCCTGCGCTTGTTTAATAATGCCTTTAGGTCGATGAAGGTCATCTAGCGGAGCGATATTAATTAAATCGATAGATAATGCGTTTTCGCCAATAAATTCGCGAAATTCCGGATCCATTCCATTTCCTTTCTTATGTCCAGGAATATGAAATTGAATCGGATTTTTTTTTGCATGATCGATTAAGCCAGTATATAAAGGAGTTTCATATTGTGACAATTCTTTTTGACCCCATTTCTTAATCAATGTAAATTTCGCATAAAACAAGAGAAATTATAGCATGTATAAATGTCGTTGCATAGGAAAATTTCCGAAAAATAAGATCGGAAAATTGAAGGTTTAGTAAAAATTTGTAATAATATAAGGAAATACCAGAACGGGCGTTATCAGGGGAATCATGTAAATGATAGGCTGTGTTCATTCAGGTAGTAATAACGTCATTTAACAAAGCAAATAAAAGGGGGAGACTTATAATGAAATGGAGTACGCGTGTTACAGAATTGTTAGGTATTAAATATCCAATTATTCAAGGGGGGTTAGCCTATTTAGCATATGCTGATTTGGCTGCAGCGGTTTCCAATGCAGGCGGTCTTGGACAAGTAACAGCGATGTCTTTACGTACACCTGAAGAACTTCAAGAAGAAATTCGAAAAACAAAATCTTTGACGGACCAACCATTTGGTGTTAATTTTGCCATTGGTAATCATGGGCGTCCGTATGAGCATTTTCTTGAAGTAGCTTTGAAAGAAGAAGTGAAGGCTGTTTCTGTTACAGGAGGAAATCCGGCTCCTTTTTTAGATTTTGTCAAAGATACACCCGTTAAAAAACTTGTTCTTGTTGCAGCAAGACGACAAGCGATAAAAGCTGAGCAATTAGGTGCAGATGCGGTCATGGTTGTTGGACAAGAAGGAGGCGGCCATTTAGGACGTGATGATATCGGAACATCCGTATTAATTCCTCAAGTTGTTGATTCTGTTAAGATTCCTGTTATTGCTTCAGGCGGCTTTGGGGATGGTCGAGGTTTAATGGCGGCATTAGCATTAGGCGCAGAAGGGATTGAGATGGGGACGCGATTTATTGCAGTTAAGGAATGTGTCCATGCTCATGAACTGTATAAAAACGCTTTAGTAGCTGGGACGGAAAATGATACGGTTGTTATTAAACGTTCTATTGGAGCACCAGCTCGAGCGATTGCGAACAATTGGACAGATAAAATTTTAGAAATCGAGAAAGAAAACGGTGGATACGAGCAGTTGAAAGATTACATAAGCGGGCAAGCGAATCAACGCTATATTTACGAGGGTGTTGAAGAAGAAGGATTCGGCTGGGCTGGACAAGTGATGGGGTTAATTCGTGATGTTCCGTCAACAGCTGAGCTATTTGATCGTATTATTGGTCAAGCAGAAGAAATTCGAAATAAATGGGCAAAATAAACGAAAGTGCCGAACAGCAAGAGCGAAACATATAATAAAGAGGTGCGAAATAATGGAATATCAATATCCAATGGACTATACGTGGTCAACAGAAGAAATTGTAGATGTAATTACTTTTTTTGAAGCAATTGCAAAAGCTTATGAAAGTAAAGTTTCAAAAGAAGAGCTAATGAAGGCGTATCGACGCTTCAAAGAAATTGTGCCAGGAAAAGCGGATGAGAAAAACTATACCGATGAATTTCAAGAAAGCAGTGGTTATTCCGCTTATCAAGTAATAAAAAAAGCAAAAGAAACAGCCGATGATGGCTGGATTCAAATGAAATGATTTTATTGTTAAAACTTTTAGAAAATTTATTGACTTTATTAAAGGATTGTTCTAACATAACAAGTATAAATTATATGAATATACAGGCAAAGACGAAGAGTAGTATCTTAAATAGTTGTTCTATAGAGAGCTGGTGGTTGGTGCAAACCAGTGAGCAAAGTTAAGAGAATGGACTTCCGAGCCCCAAACCGAAACAGGATGGAGTAGGCTTTGGCGATGTGTCTCATCGTTACTTGAGATAGGCATTCTAATAAAGAATGCTATAAAGTGAGCTTTTCGAAGCTAATAAAGGTGGTACCACGGGTTCCTCGTCCTTTGGATGAGGGCCCTTTTTGCATTTTTTTAAAAGGTAGAAATGATAAAATTTCTGATATGTTTTGGTGTCTGGCTCCAGACGCCTTACACTTTTCTCATATAACAAATCGATGAATAAGAGTAGTAATCTTTATAGAGGCGTTTACAGAGAGCCGGGGTTGGTGGAATCCGGTACGATATATAAAGATGAATGGACTTATGAGTGGTGTCTTGAACAATAGTAGAGGGACCCGGATTTCCACCGTTAACGGAATTGAGCAGGGAAAGAGAAAGAGTCCTTTCCAATTTGAGGTGGCACCGCGGTCTAAATCGTCCTCTACAAACGTACACATTACGTTTGTAGAGGACGATTTTTTTATATGAAAAATACATAGCGCCTTGCGCTTTTCTAATAAGGAGGATAAGAAGATGAATAAGGTGAATCAACAAAGAAAAATCCGGTTTAAAGGAAAAACAATCGAAGGAGATATCCATACACCAATTGCTATTTTTCAAAAGTTGCAGGGTGAGAAGAAATTTTTATTAGAAAGCTCTCATTCTCATCAAGATAATGGCCGCTATTCGTATATTGGTACGGACCCATATTTAGAAGTAAAATCAATCGAAAATAAAGTCGTGGTGACTGATCACGAAACGGGAGTAACGAGTGAAGAACAAATCAAAGTCGTTGAATTTTTAAAGCGTGAGCTACTTGTTGAGGTTGAAGCAGATGGTGTAGAATTGCCGCCTTTTAACGGTGGAGCGATGGGGTATATCGGGTATGATGTCATCCGTCAATATGAAAATATCGGTTACGTCCCAGAAGACGAATTAGGTATGCCAGATGCTCATTTTCTGTTTTTTAAACAATTAATTGTGTTTGATCACTTATTACAAAAAATTCATCTATTAACAGGCGAAGAAAATTATGAAGCAAGTCTTGCTAATATGAAAAAGATGATTTTAGAGCCGAATGTTCCGAGTGAGGAACTGTTAGCAGAACCGCTGCAGTTCTCATCTAATTTTAGTCAAGCGGAATTTGAACAACTGGTCGTGGACGCAAAAGAAGCGATTGTAGCTGGTGAAGTATTCCAAATTGTACTGTCACAACGCTTTCAAGCGCCTTTTAACGGAAAGCCATTTGATGCTTACCGTCGCTTACGATTAGCGAATCCATCTCCCTATATGTTCTATTTAGAGTTTGGAGATTATACGGTACTAGGTTCTTCTCCAGAAAGTCTCATTAGTGTATCTGAAAAAACGGTAAATGTTAATCCCATTGCTGGTACACGCCCAAGAGGAAAGACACTGGAAGAGGATAAAGGCTTAGAAGAAAGCTTACTCATTGATGAGAAAGAATTAGCAGAGCATCGTATGCTTGTTGATTTAGGAAGAAATGATTTAGGGCGTGTATGTGAGATTGGTTCGATTCATTTAACAGAAGAAATGAAAATTGAACGTTATCAGCATGTGATGCATCTTGCTTCCAAAATTACCGGGGAACTGCGTGATGGATTTACAAGTTTGGATGCGTTAACCGTTTGTCTGCCGGCTGGTACCGTTTCAGGAGCACCTAAAATTCGCGCAATGGAATTGATTAATAAATTAGAGAATACTAAGCGCGGTGTGTATGCTGGCTCGATTGGTTATATTAGCTACGGTGGAAATTTAGATATGGCATTAGCGATTCGAACGATGATCATTAAAAATCAGAAAGCATATGTGCAAGCGGGGGCGGGAATTGTATATGATTCTAACCCAACGAAGGAATATGAAGAAACACAAAATAAAGCTAGAGCCCTTATGGAGGTGCATAAAAAATGATTTTATTAATCGATAACTATGATTCTTTCACATATAACTTATATCAATATTTAGGCGAAGTGGAACAAGAAATTCTCGTCAAACGGAATGATGAGATTACGATTGCTGAAATTGAATCACTACAACCGACAGCGATTGTGATTTCTCCAGGGCCGGGCCGACCAGAGGAAGCGGGCGTGAGCATTGACGTTATTCAAGCATTCTACAAAAAGATTCCGATTTTAGGAATTTGTCTTGGTCATCAAGCGATTGGTGCAGCATTTGGAGCAAATGTGATTGGCGCTAAAAATATTATGCATGGAAAAACGTCTGTGATTAAAAGTACGGGAACAGATTTATTTGCTAAACAAGAAGTAGAATTTCCGGTTATGCGCTATCACTCGTTAGTCGTTGAAAGAGCAAGTTTGCCAGAAGAGCTTGAAGTTACGGCAACATCTTTAGATGACGGAGAAATTATGGCGTTGAAACATCAGAGTTATCCGCTATATGGTTTGCAATTCCATCCAGAATCAATCGGGACTAAGACAGGGAAAGAGTTATTGCATGAATTTTATAAAATAGCACTTCTTTATCAAATTGAAACATCTGTTTAAGTAAAGAAAGCGAATGGGGGAGTTAAGGATGAAACAATATTTAGAAAAGTTAGCAGAGCGTCAAAATTTGACGGCAGAAGAGATGAGCAGAGCAACCCAAACGTTATTTAGTGAAGAGGTCACGGATAGTGAAATTGCGGCCTTTATGATTGGCTTAAAATCAAAGGGAGAGACGGCAGAAGAGATTGCAAGTTTAGCGAAAGTCATGCGTGAGCAAGCGAAAACGGTAGAGACAAACAGCGTTAATGTGATGGATAACTGCGGAACAGGCGGAGATGGCTCACAAAGCTTTAATATTAGTACAACATCCGCCTTCGTGTTGGCTGGAGCAGGAGTAAAGGTTGCTAAGCATGGCAATCGAAGCATTTCGAGTAAAACAGGCAGTGCCGATGTGCTGGAGGCACTAGGCATTAATCTATATCTTGAAAAGGAAAAAATGGAGTCTTTATTAGAAGAGATTGGGATTACGTTTTTGTTCGCACCAGCTGTTCATCCGAAAACGGCTAGAATTATGAAGGTAAGGAAAGAATTGAAAATTCCAACAATTTTTAATCTTATTGGACCTTTAACAAATCCTGTAAATTTAAATACACAGTTACTTGGGATTAATCGCCGTGATATGATTGAGACAATTGCTCATTCGTTAAATAAAATTGGTAGAGAACGTGCTGTTGTTGTAAACGGTGCTGGTTTTATGGATGAAGCGAGTTTACAAGGAGAAAACTTCCTTGCATTACTTGATCAAGGGAAGGTAACTTCTTTTACTCTTCACCCTCATGAAGTTGGTTTGCCAGTGTATGATAATACGGCTATTAAAGGTGGAGATGCAAAAGAAAATGCGGATATTCTTTTGCGATTATTAAAAGGTGAAAAAGGCGCGTATCGCGATACCGTTCTTTTAAATGCAGGCTTAGGGTTATATGCTTACGGAAAAGCGGCAACGATTCAAGAAGGAATTGAGATTGCGCAAGAAAGTATTGATAGTGGAGCTGCGCTAGCTAAGCTTCAAGCACTTATTACACATGGTACATCCAATAAGGTGGTGCAATAAATGGGAAATATTCTAACGAAAATCATTGACGAGAAAGAAATAGAAGTAGCAAGATTAAAAGAAACCGGATTAAAGGGTGAGGCACTTCAAGTGACGCGGCCTTCGCTTGTTGAACAATTACGAACTGCTGCATCAATGTCGGTCATTGCTGAAATTAAACGAGCTTCACCATCTAAAGGAGAAATTAATTTAGATGTAAATCCTGTAGAGCAAGCATTAACGTATGAACGAAACGGGGCGACGGCTATTTCTGTTTTAACCGACGAAAAGTTTTTTAAAGGGCGTATTGAAGACTTGCAACAGGTGAGTCAACATGTAGCAATTCCGAGATTATGTAAAGATTTTATGGTCGATGAAATTCAAATTGATCGAGCGTATGAATCAGGGGCCACGGTTATTTTATTAATTGTTGCCGCTCTATCGCAAGAGAGATTGCAAGCTCTTTATACGTATGCGAAACAAAAAGGATTAGATGTTTTGACAGAAGTACATGATGAAGAAGAATTAGAGAGAGCTTTAGCGATAGATGCAGAAATTATTGGCATTAATAATCGTAATTTGAAAACATTTGAAGTCGATTTAGCTGTGACGGAGAGATTAGCAAGTCGCTTAGATTCTAATCGTCACCTTATCATTAGCGAAAGTGGTATTAAAACGGTAGCGGATGTAGAACGTGTGAAGAAAGCGGGTGCAAGAGGCATTCTTGTTGGAGAAACATTGATGCAAGCCGCTGATTTACCGGAAACATTAAAGCAGTTTCAATTGACGTTATAAGGAGACCATTATGTTTGTAAAAATTTGTGGCGTTAAAACGGCAGAAGCAGCGCAAATAGCAGCAGACGCTGGGACGGATTTTATCGGTTTTATTTTTGCAGAGAGCAGTCGTAAAATTGAGCCAGAAGAGGCTCGTGCTATTGCAAAGGAATTACCGCAGCATATTAAAAAAGTCGGTGTATTCTCCAATCAAAGTGAAGCAGATATTATCCGTACAGCTGCTCTTGCAGGATTAGATTATATCCAGTTACATGGTCAAGAATCAGCAGAGCTTGCAAGCCGCATGCCTCTTCCTGTCATTAAAGCATTCTCGATTGAGTCGAGCGCTGATTTTACGAAACTAGTAAACTATCCAGCTGATTATTATTTAGTTGATTTACCAAAGAATCCAAAATCCGCACAGAGAGCTAAAACATTAGATTGGAACGCTCTTGCTGCTGCATCTCTACCATTTGAAAAAATCATCTTAGCAGGCGGTCTTACAGCCGATAATGTAGCCGAAGCAATTCGGGTCGTAAAGCCGTTTGGTGTGGATGTAGCGAGCGGGGTAGAAACGGACGGCGTAAAAGATGAACAAAAAATGCGGGCTTTCGTTTTGCAGGCGAAGCAAAGCGCGACAGAAACGAGGAATGAACAATGAGTAAATATGTACAACCAGACCAAACAGGACATTTTGGGGTTTACGGTGGTCGTTTTGTTCCAGAAACATTAATGCATGCCATTACTGAATTAGAAGAAGTATACGAACAAGCGAAACAAGACCCGGAATTTCAAAAACAATTAGACTATTATTTAGAGAAATATATCGGCCGCGAGACACCGCTTTACTTTGCTGAAGGTTTAACGAAGCTAGCTGGCGGAGCAAAAATTTATTTAAAGCGTGAAGATTTAAATCACACAGGTGCTCACAAAATTAATAATACAATTGGTCAAGCGTTGTTAACGAAAAGAATGGGGAAGAAAAAAGTCATTGCTGAAACAGGAGCAGGGCAACATGGGGTGGCAACAGCTACGGTATGTGCACTTTTAAACTTAGAATGTATTATTTTCATGGGCAGTGAAGATATTCGACGTCAAAAATTAAATGTGTTTCGGATGGAGCTATTAGGCGCGAAAGTGGTGTCTGTTTCTCAAGGCAGTGGGACGCTGAAGGATGCTGTAAATGAAGCGCTTCGCTATTGGGTGGCTCATGTGGAAGATACACACTATATTATGGGATCTGTATTAGGACCGCATCCATTTCCAGTGATTGTAAGGGACTTCCAAAGTGTGATTGGAAAGGAAACGAGAAAGCAGTATCTTGAAGAAGAAGGTCGTTTGCCTCACGCTGTTGTTGCATGTATTGGCGGCGGCAGTAATGCGATGGGCATGTTTTATCCGTTTGTAGAAGACGAGTCTGTTCGAATGTACGGTGTCGAAGCAGCTGGACATGGACTTGACACAGCGCTTCATGCAGCAAGCTTAACAAAGGGAAAACCAGGTGTGCTTCATGGTGCTTATATGTATTTACTACAAGATGAAGATGGACAAATTCAAGAAGCTCATTCGATTTCAGCTGGACTGGATTATCCTGGAGTAGGCCCAGAGCATAGTTACTTAAAAGATATCAACAGGGTGACCTATACATCTGTTACGGATGAAGAGGCGTTAGAAGCCCTTCAGATGCTTTCGAAGGAAGAAGGGATCATTCCAGCCCTTGAAAGTTCCCATGCGATTGCTTACGGTTTTAAATTAGCTAAGCAAATGAAACAAGAGGAAGGGATTGTCATCTGTCTTTCAGGACGTGGAGATAAAGATGTCGAAACTGTTCAAGCGAGATTAGGGGGTAGTGAACATGAGTAATAATCGACTAGCTACGGCACTAAAAAGCTGTGAGCAGAATGGTGAAAAAGCATTCATTCCCTATATTATGGCGGGAGATGGCGAGCTTTCTAGTTTAAAAGAGCAATTGTTATTTTTTGAACAGCAGGGAGCGACTGCTGTTGAGCTGGGGATTCCTTTTTCAGATCCAGTAGCAGATGGTCCAGTTATCCAGCGTGCAGGTATTCGCGCACTTAACAATGGTACAACATTAAAGAAAATTTTAGAGGAATTAGTGAGTATCCGAGAAGACGTTTCGATTCCGCTTATTTTCATGGGATATAGCAATTCCATTTTAGCCTATGGCATCGGGCAGTTTGTGACTGATTGCGTAAAAGCGGGGATTGCCGGCTGTATTATTCCGGATGTTCCTGTAGAAGAGGAAGGTTTATTCGCTCCGATTCAAGAGGCGGGAATCCATTTGATTCGTTTAGTCACTTTAACATCATCGAAAGAAAGAATAGCTGAAATTGCGGAAACTGCACAAGGATTTATTTATGCGGTCACGGTCACGGGGATTACAGGAGCGCGTGAAGCATTTGGCAGTGAGGTGGGAGCTTATCTAGAACAAGTAAAAGAAATCAGTCCTGTTCCAGTCTTAGCAGGGTTTGGTATTTCTACTCCGGAACATGTTCGCAGTGCAACAAAATATTGCGATGGGGTTATCGTAGGCAGCAAAATTATCGAAAGCCTTGAGCAAAATCGCAAACAAGATATTATCGAGTTAATTCAAGCGAGTAAAAAGCAAGTACAACAGTAAGATGTACTACCATTTAAAATAAACTAAGCATCATTCGTTTCGATGATGCTTAGTTTATTCTTATTGCAATTTATAGAGTGGTAATAACGTTTCAAATGTGTATTGGATTGTATCAACTAACTCCTTATCCGTTAATTGAACTGCTTCTTCACGCGGAATCTGGATCCCACAGAGAATCTCTGCTTTTTTAACAGTTTGAAGTCGTTTGAACATGGAAAGTAAATCTTCTGTATTCAATCCGCTGTGAGGAATAACATCAGGTTTCATATGATCGATAGACCAGACAAAGTTTTCTGGTATGCTGTTTTTTAATAACTCGGCATTTTCTTCAAGTCTTTTGCCGAATTCTGCTTTATTTGGAGCCTCGTAAATAACAGCAAACCAAACGAATAGATGGGTTTCCCATAACCCAATTTGGAAATGTGGCATCATTTTATAGCCGCGGCGGTTAGCCGCAAAAGCGACCCATGTATCCTTTGGTGGATTAATGGTTCGACGTGCATGCTTAGCGACATGCGGAAATATTTCTTCTCCGGTCATAATGGATAATTGCTGGGCAAAGTAGTCACCAAGGTCCTGAAGCTTTGGGCGAATTCTTTCTTTTAAAGCGTCCATGCGTTCTTCAAGACCATCGATTGTAAATGTGTTGAAATCACTTGTTGTAAAGTGTACTTGATTCATTAAGCACCTCTCCTATTGAACTTTCTAAGCTTATCTTAGCATAGCGAATAAAAAAAAATAAAAATTTATTGATAAATTAGCGTATAAATTTGTTGCTATTTTTTGTCGGACATCATATGATAAGATAAATATATAAACAAATCTGAAAATTTAGTTAATTAGGGAAGGGAGAATGTTAATTATGAAACAAGTCATGAACCAAGCGTTAAAGGCTAAAGAAGTTGAAAGACATAGAGCAGCAGTTTTACGAATGGAAATGGACTATGAATTAGCAACCCTTTTTGAAGCACTTGAAGAAAAAAATGAAAGTAAAAAGTCACAATGTAAGCAAAAGCTAGAGCGCATTCGCTTAGAATTATTAAAACTAAAAGCATTGTAATTGTAGCATACGAAGTGAATTGAATAAAGGAGAAATTGGTATTTGACATGAACGATGTTGCGTGCAAAACCTTATATAAAAGCTAGGCGGACACTTCGTACGTAAAGTAAAAGTGTCCGCCTTTCATTTTTATATTTTATAACTAAAAGGCTCTGTTAATCGACAACGTTCTGTAACAGACAGCTATGCAAAAATTTGCACCATCATGTGATATGAAAATAAGCGCTGTGTCTATCGTTTCTCAATGCTGCTTATTTTCAGAGAAGTCTTGTAAAAAAGAGTGAGCTCAAGCGCTTGCGCTTTTCTGATAAGTTGTGGCAAAATTAAGAAACAAATTGTTAAAAAATTGAAGTATTTTAATATGAATGATCAATGTAAGGATAAAGAACTTGATAGAAGTAAGTTGCAGAAAACAAGGGTGGGGATTTAGGTGGCATCAATTAAAGAAATGGATCAATATGCAAAAAAATGGATTAAAGAAGCCGGAGCAAAGTTAAGAGAGTCCTTTGCAACGGAATTAAATATTGAAACAAAAACGAATCCGAATGATTTAGTAACCAATATGGATAAGGAAACAGAGCGGTTTTTTGTAAGTAAAATTAAAGAAACCTTTCCAGGACATCGTATTTTCGGTGAAGAAGGCATGGGGCACGATATCAATGATTTAAAAGGAACTGTTTGGATTATTGATCCGATTGATGGGACATTGAATTTTATTCATCAACAACGCAATTTTGCTATTTCCTTAGCCATTTATGAGGATGGAGTCGGAAAAGTAGGAATGGTGTATGACGTCGTTCATGATGAACTGTACCACGCTATAAAAGGAGAAGGAGCCTACTTGAATCATTATCCATTATCTCCGCTATCCAAGGTAGGTGTAGAGGAAGCGATTTTGTCCATCAATGCGAGTTGGATTGTTACGAATAAACGAATTAATCCTGCTATCTTAGCTGCTTTAGTCAATGATGTTCGCGGCACTCGCTCATATGGATCAGCAGCTTTAGAGCTTGCCTTTGTTGCGGCGGGAAGAATTGATGGGTATATCACGATGCGTTTATCACCATGGGACTTTGCAGCAGGTTCAATCCTTGTTGAAGAGGTAGGCGGAAAAGTAAGTGATTTGTTTGGCGAAAATTTAGATTACATAAAAGGCGGTTCATTATTTGCAGCAAAACCCGGCTTTCACGAATCTGTTTTGGAAGAGTATATTTTAAAGAGATAAACTTGAGGTACATCCATAAAAAAATCGCCGTATCATTCGGCGATTTTTTTAAAAGGATATTGTTAATCTAATTTACCAGCTTCACGCCATTTCTTCTTTTGGGTAAAGCCAAATCCCATGATTCCACAAAGGATAATGATTGCTGCTACAATTCCTAATATGCTTTTTTCGGCAATGGATATTCCAATTGAACCAATACAGATCGTAGCTAATATTGCTAAAATTAAAAATGGCCATTTGATTTTCATAATTTTCACCCCTAATGGTTATATTGTACATAATTTCTGTATTTGTTTCTACTATGTTTGTGATATAATATGTAAGCTAATATTAAAGATACGAATACACCAACTATTTAGGAGTGAATTTTTTGAAATTAAGAGAAAATATTCGAAATATAGCTATTATTGCCCACGTTGACCATGGGAAAACAACACTTGTGGATCAGCTGTTAAAGCAATCTGGTACATTTCGTGAAAATGAACATGTAGAAGAACGCGCAATGGATTCAAATGACATCGAAAGAGAACGCGGAATTACTATTCTTGCGAAAACTACAGCTGTTCAATATAAAGATACACGTATCAACATTCTTGATACACCAGGACATGCCGACTTCGGTGGCGAAGTAGAACGAATCATGAAAATGGTGGATGGTGTTATCCTTGTTGTCGATGCTTATGAAGGCTGTATGCCGCAAACACGCTTTGTGTTGAAAAAAGCATTAGAACAAAAGCTTGCACCAATCGTTGTTGTAAACAAAATCGATAAAGATTCAGCCCGTCCAGAAGAAGTTGTTGACGAGGTATTAGATTTATTTATCGAATTAGGTGCTGAGGAAGATCAGTTGGAATTCCCGGTTATTTATGCTTCAGGTATCGCAGGTACATCAAGTACAGATCCGACAAAACAAGAAGAAAACATGGTGCCATTATTTGAAACAATTGTTGAGACGGTTCCTGCTCCAGTTGATAATAGTGAAGAACCGTTGCAATTCCAAGTTGCTTTACTTGATTATAATGACTATGTAGGACGTATCGGAATCGGTCGTGTATTCCGCGGGAAAATGCATGTTGGTCAACAAGTATCTCTTATGAAACTTGATGGAACAGTTAAAACATTCCGTGTAACGAAAATCTTTGGTTTCATCGGTTTAAAACGAGTGGAAATCGAAGAAGCTTTCCCTGGTGATTTAGTAGCTGTTTCAGGTATGGAAGACATCAACGTTGGGGAAACAGTATGTCCAACGGAGCATCCAGAAGCACTGCCAGTTCTACGTATTGACGAACCGACTCTTCAAATGACATTCCTTGTGAATAATAGTCCATTTGCAGGTCGCGAAGGTAAATTTGTTACAGCACGTAAAATTGAGGAGCGTCTGCGTACTCAATTACAAACTGATGTAAGTTTACGTGTTGACAATACAGATTCACCAGATGTTTGGACAGTATCTGGCCGTGGTGAGCTTCACTTATCTATTTTGATTGAAAACATGCGTCGTGAAGGTTATGAGCTTCAAGTATCTAAGCCTGAAGTTATCGTACGTGAAATTGACGGTGTGCGTTGTGAACCTGTAGAACGTGTGCAAATTGATGTACCGGAAGAGCATACAGGAGCGATTATGGAATCGATTGGTGCTCGTAAAGGTGAAATGCTTGATATGATCAATAACGGTAGCGGCCAAGTTCGCTTACTTTTCAACGTACCAGCACGTGGATTAATTGGTTATTCAACTGAGTTTTTAACATTAACTCGTGGCTATGGAATTATGAACCATACATTTGATAGTTATCAACCAATGCAATCAGGTCAAGTTGGTGGACGTCGTCAAGGGGTTCTTGTTTCAATGGAAAATGGTAAAGCAACTCAATACGGAATTATGGGTGTTGAAGATCGCGGTGTCATTTTCGTTGAACCGGGTACAGAAGTATACGAAGGTATGATTGTTGGTGAACACAATCGCGAAAATGATTTGACAGTTAACATTGTAAAAGCAAAGCAAATGACAAACATGCGTTCAGCGAATAAAGACCAAACAACTACTATGAAAAAGCCAAGAATCATGTCTCTAGAGGAAGCGTTAGAGTATTTGGCTGATGATGAATACTTGGAAGTAACTCCAGAATCTATTCGTCTTCGCAAGAAAATTCTAGAGAAAAATGAACGTGAAAAAGCAGCGAAAAAGAAAAAATATGCGGAAACAAAGTAAGCGCTAGGAGGAGTGAAGCATGGATATCCAAGAGCGATTATCGTTTTTTGCAGCACTATATCGGGTCGATGAGAATCCTGAAGCAGGAATGTGGTATTTATATTTAACGATTTTTGGATTATGTATCCTTGTGTATCAGTTAGGTTTTGCCAAAAAATTGCCTTTGCTTAAAAATATAGTGATCTATACGGTAATGGCGTTTGGATGTACAATGCTTTGTTTTCTTGGAGTGTTTCTTCCGATGGCGGAAGGGCTCGTCATTGCAGCCATTGTGCTTGGTATTTATCGTATGCGTCTTAAACAATCAAAAAAAGAAGGGGCGTAAAGCTGTAGATGAAATCATTACAGGATGCACTTTATAATTGGCTTACGATTAAAGTAGTCTGTGATGCAAGACCGAATGACACGGCAGCTAAACAAACGGAACAGTTTTTTAGTCGTCTGTTAGAAGAGGATCATCAGCTTAGCCATCTTTCAGTAATGAAAGAGTCACCATTTTATTTTATTACGTTTTGGAAAGATGGAAGCGAGCAGCAGAAGCGTTTTCCGATTGAGATGATTGATGTAATGTTAAATCAAATTGAATTAACACCAGATAAATATCGGAATGTTGATGAGTAAAAGCAAAAGCCGTGCAAATGTTGCACGGCTTTTTTTATAGGAAATAGACGAGAATCCTCCCGACCTTAAGGCATGTGAAGGGCGACAGCCCACTGAGGAGGCGGGGGAGTTCAAATGGAATTGCAAGCGGTTTGAAGTTATTGATAAAAGGGTAATAGCTATGTTGAGCGTAAGTATCCAGCTCCTCTAGCAGTCGTATAAGTTTACCTTCTGGTATTATTTTTTACCACTCATCTTCTTGAACAGCTGTGCGGTATAAGTGGAACTTTCCTGTTGCCATTCGTTCATTTGTTCGTTTCTCAATTCGTGCATAGCATGTTTGACACATAAAGGTATGTATAGGACGATTGCGCAGTTTTTTTGCCTCGGGAGCATCATCCGAAAGTGTTTCAATTTGATCGCATATGACGCATTTGACCTTCATTTTAGACCCTCGCTTTTAATATCAGATATACGTAGTATACCATGTTTACAATCGCTGGGCCAAAATAACAATATTATTTAACAGCCCCCTATTAAATATAAGAGGCTGCTCAGTTTAGAGCAGCTGTAAGCTTTCTTAGTCTAGATGATCATTCGATTGTTTATTTTGTTTGTCTTCCAACATTTTTTGTTCTTGCTCATTATCGATTGTTTGTTTTTGTTCACTCATCACCTTGTTTGGTGTTTGTTCTACGGGATCACCAGGAACTTCTGGGATAATTCGGCTTGTAATATCTGAAAGCTCATTTAATATACCTCGGATAGGCTGGCCATTTTCAATATCAGCAGCAACTTCCCTAATTCTTTCATTTAAATCAGGGTCAGCGACAATTGTTGCATAAGCACCATATGGATCCTGTTGCAAAGCTTCACCAACGGAATACTTAATAGTACCGACTTGTGATCGATCGATATCTTGATCAATATCAATACCGACAATTGCATATTTTCCAAGGACTACGGCTGTTGCATCGTTGACATGAGGCACTTTAACTGCTAAATTGGTTAGTCTTTTGGCAGTTTCGGCTCCGGACTTCCGATCTGTCTCCTGTATATTTGTATTTTTCACTTCTGTGATGTTAGGTCGCTGATTGTCATTTATTTCTCTGCCTTGTTCGTTTTGAGAACATCCTCCAACAATGATGATAGCAAGAATCATCCAACAAAATTTTTGCATAATGTACCCCCATTTACGACATTTTGTTTATAGTCTGTAAATGTTCTTCTATCTTTATGCAATGAAACATATATTTTATCAACAGTCTCGTCCGCTACATAAGATGCAGGAAGCAGTCAAAAGAGTACGACAATACTGACAAAAGTAGGCAGGGGGATTATCTTGGGGAAAATCTATGTATTAGATACAAATGTCCTGTTGCAGGACCCGTATTCAATTTTTTCTTTTGAAGCGAATGAAGTTGTTATCCCAGCAGTTGTTTTAGAGGAATTGGATTCAAAAAAACGCTACATGGATGAAATTGGTAGAAATGCAAGGCAAGTATCGAAATTAATTGACGGTTTTCGAGAAAAAGGAAAACTGCATGACGGGATTCCCCTTCACAATGGTGGGAAGCTAAGAATTGAGCTGAATCATCGTTCATTTCATGAGCTTCAAGAAATCTTTATAGAAAAAACGAATGATAATCGCATTTTAGCTGTAGCGAAAAATATTTCATTAGAGGAGGAAACAAAGCCAGACGGAAAAGCGGTGATTTTAGTTAGTAAAGACACGCTTGTTCGAGTAAAGGCTGATGCTATTGGCCTTGAATCGGAAGATTTCTTAAATGACCGTGTCGTTGAATTAGATCATATTTATCCCGGGTTTAAAGAAATCTATATTACGGTAGATAAATTAAACCAATTTTATATGAAAGGGCATTTGTTGCTATCGGAATTAACAAAAGAGACTTATTTTCCAAATCAATTTTTACTGATGAAGGATGAGCTTGGTGGTTCTGCTTCAGCTATAGGGATAGTAGATGAGCACAAAAAAATAGTAAAGAAACTACACTATGAAGGTGAACATATTTGGGGGATTAAGCCCCGGAATGTGCAGCAGACGATGGCGTTGGATATTTTACTTCGAAAGGATGTACCTCTTGTTACGTTAATTGGTAAAGCGGGTACAGGAAAAACGTTACTTGCTTTGGCGGCAGGACTGCTTCAAACAGAAGATCAAGGAATTTATAAGAAATTGCTTGTAGCCAGACCGATTGTCCCAGTTGGCAAGGATATTGGATATTTACCAGGAGAAAAAGAGGAGAAGCTACGACCTTGGATACAGCCAATTTTTGATAATCTAGAATATTTATTTAATACAAAGAAACCGGGAGAACTGGATGCGATTCTGGCCGGTATGAGTTCAATTGAGGTAGAGGCATTAACGTATATCCGTGGAAGAAGTATCCCTGATCAATTTATTATCATTGATGAGGCTCAAAATTTAACGAAGCATGAGGTGAAAACCATTTTAACTCGTGTAGGTGATCGCAGTAAAATTGTGTTAATGGGTGATCCTGAGCAGATTGATCATCCTTACCTAGATGAGTATAACAATGGCTTGACATATGTAGTGGAAAAATTTAAACAAGAAAAGATTGCTGGACATGTAAAGTTAGTAAAAGGCGAGCGCTCAGGATTAGCACAATTAGCTGCCAATCTCTTATAACGAATAGAAACGGCAAGATTGATTAGCTTGCCGTTTCTTGTGAAGCTCTTTTTCTCCAGGCTTAACAGAGGGGCCAGTAGGACTTCCACTTCAAGCTTAGGAGGACAGTCGTTATAGATTCTCTTGGTGACTACAGTGGGGATCAAGGAGACCCTTAGTGATGAAAGTTTTACTTTACTGTAAACGATTTAACGTTTTTGATGGGATTATCTCGATTAGAGCCATCTCCCAAATAAATATGTACTGGTCCTCCATCTTCTTCCAAGCGAAGCGGTTTACCTTCTTTAGAGAAACCGAGGAAAAATTCGTTTGCTACTTCGATAGGAAAGCTTAATTCTTTTCCATCAGCTGTCACGATGATTTCGGTTGCTCCTTCTTCAGGAACAGCATTTTGTAAAAATGGCTTAAAAGGAATACCGAATGTTCCTGTCATGAGTTTGATTTTTTCAAATTTTCGTTCTGTTTTCAAAGTAGGAGGCAGAATGGCCCCTTCACGAATTTCTTTTTGCCAGTGTTCAGCAGCTTTTTGTGTGTAGTCTTCTAATTCATCCACTACTACATTATCTTTATCAAAATATGTATCGATTTCAACTTTACGATCGTCGAAAATCCAAACACCTGGATCCAATGTAATCGGAAATTTCACTTTACCGTTAATAAACACGATTGATTCCAAATTTCTCATTCCCTTCTGTTAATGACATTACTTAGTATAATCAAAAATAAAGAAAATGTCACACTTTGAGAACGAGTAGATGTCCTTGCTTTTTTAGTCAACTACAGGTAAAATTTAAAGATAAGATTTAATCGCTTCTTGAGCGGGGGGATTTCATATGGCATCTGAAATGCTTATCAATCATCGAGAAAAAGCTTATGCTTTATTAAAAGCAGATGCTGACAAGATACTTAAACTAATCAAAGTACAAATGGATAATCTTACTATGCCTCAGTGCCCTCTTTATGAAGAGGTGCTCGATACTCAAATGTTCGGCCTATCGCGTGAAATTGATTTTGCGGTCCGTTTAGGGTTAGTAGAGGAAATAGAAGGTAAAGCACTATTAGAAGCATTGGAGAGAGAACTGTCCATTTTACATGATGCGTCTACAAAGAAATAAATATATGCTAAACTCAAACAAATCTCGATGATTGTTTGAGTTTTTTATTTTAGGTATTGTTTAATACATAGTTGCTAAAATCCTTTGCTTTTTTTGTGAAACGGCAGAGAAGAGGGCCGTTTGTGCTCATTTTTGTATACATAAATAATTGGATATGTTTATACTTTAATTCAATAAAATAGAATTTTTTGAATTTTTATGTTGAATTCATAGCATATTAGTATTATTGTTAAAGTATTATGTAAGAAAAATGGATGGATGCTTTTTAGGATTAGTTATTCAAAAGGATTCTTATTTTAAAATAGGCATAGAACGATATTCATTTTTCTTCAGTAAATATAGAAGAAAGCGCTTACTTCAATCGCTTTTTTAAAATGATATATTGACATAGTGGTTGATGTTTTGCTTTTAGGCATTAGGTTTCCGGTAATATGATATTGGAAAAGTGATTATAAGGATAAAAAGTTGAGAGTTCCCTCTCGTCTTTTTTCTATAAAGTAAAAAATATTCATAGAAGCAGGTGGAACAAATGGGGAAAAAAATAGAGAAAGTACTCGCAGCAAATAGGGGAGAAATTGCGATTAGAATTTTTAGGGCTTGTACGGAACTAAATATTCGCACAGTGGCTATTTATTCAAAAGAAGACTATGGTTCATACCACCGATATAAAGCGGATGAAGCTTATCTTGTGGGCGAAGGGAAAAAACCGATTGATGCCTATTTGGATATTGAAGGAATTATTGAAATCGCAAAAATGAGCGGTGTAGATGCCATTCATCCAGGTTATGGCTTTTTATCTGAAAATATTGAATTTGCGAAAAGATGTGAAGAAGAAGGCATTATTTTTATTGGACCAGAAACACAGCATCTAGATATGTTTGGAGATAAGGTAAAGGCTAGAACACAAGCGGAGTTAGCCGGTATTCCTGTCATTCCTGGCAGTGATGGACCTGTTGCAAATGTTGAAGAAGTTGTTGATTTTGGTAAGCAGTATGGTTTTCCGATTATCATTAAAGCGTCACTTGGCGGCGGCGGTCGAGGCATGAGGATTGTTCATCAGGTAGACGAAGTAGAGGAAGCGTATGCACGCGCAAAATCTGAAGCAAAAGCTGCATTTGGAAATGATGAAGTATATGTGGAACGATTTATTCAAAATCCAAAGCATATTGAAGTGCAAATTCTTGCTGATACGCAAGGAAATATTGTTCATTTATATGAGCGTGACTGCTCTGTACAAAGACGTCATCAAAAAGTGGTCGAAGTAGCTCCTTCTGTTTCACTATCAAATGAATTAAGAGAACGCATTTGTGAAGCGGCTGTGAAAATATCGGAAAATGTAAACTATGTCAATGCTGGTACAGTAGAATTCCTTGTGGCTAACGATGAGTTTTATTTCATTGAAGTGAATCCTCGTGTTCAAGTAGAGCATACGATTACAGAAATGATTACTGGAATTGATATTGTTCAGTCACAAATTTTGATTGCAGAAGGTCATAGCTTACATAGCGATGTCATTGGTATTCCAGCTCAATCAGAGATTGCAACACATGGTTTTGCGATTCAGTCTCGTGTTACAACGGAAGATCCTTTAAACAACTTTATGCCAGATACAGGTAGAATTATGGTGTATCGTTCTGGTGGAGGTTTTGGTGCCCGCTTGGATGCAGGAAATGGTTTCCAAGGTGCAGTCATTACTCCTTACTACGACTCACTGCTTGTCAAACTATCAACTCATGCCATTTCTTTTGAGAGAGCAGCGTCGAAAATGGTTCGAAATTTAAGAGAATTTCGAATTCGGGGGATTAAGACCAACATTCCATTCCTTGAAAATGTTGTTCGACATGAAAAGTTTTTAACGGGTCAATATGATACATCGTTTATTGATACAACGCCGGAACTTTTTGATTTTCCTGTTCGAAAAGACCGTGGTACAAAAATGCTTTCTTATATAGGAAATGTGACGGTAAATGGCTTCCCAGGTGTTGAAAAACATAAAAAGCCGGTCTTTGATGAGCCGATTATTCCAGCTGTTCAGGATTTACCGACTATAGCAGGCACAAAGAATATTTTGAATGAACAAGGTGCAGAAGGGCTTGTTAAGTGGATTAAAGAGAAAAAGGAAGTATTGATTACCGATACAACGTTCCGTGATGCACATCAATCATTGCTTGCAACGAGAATCCGTTCGAAGGATATATTAGATATTGCTGAACCAACTTCGAAGTTACTGCCTGATTTGTTCTCTTTAGAAATGTGGGGGGGAGCGACGTTTGATGTGGCGTATCGATTCCTGAAGGAAGATCCGTGGGATCGACTCGAAAAGTTGAGAAAGAAAGTGCCGAATACGCTGTTCCAAATGTTACTTAGAGCATCGAATGCAGTAGGGTATAAAAATTATCCGGATAATGTTATTCGTGAATTTGTTCAACAATCGGCTGAAACAGGTATTGATGTATTCCGAATCTTTGATAGCTTAAACTGGGTAAAAAGCATGGAAGTCGCGATTGATGCTGTTCGTCAATCAGGAAAGATTGCTGAGGCGACTATCTGTTATACAGGTGACTTAAATGATCCGAGTCGAGCGAAATACAATATTGATTATTATAAAAATATGGCAAAAGAATTAGAACAAACGGGTGCTCATATTTTAGCTATTAAAGATATGGCCGGTTTATTGAAACCAGAAGCAGCGTATCGTCTTATTTCGGAATTGAAAGATAGCGTATCGCTTCCAATTCATTTGCATTCTCACGATACAAGCGGTAATGGGATTTTTATGTACTCTAAGGCGATCGAGGCAGGAGTAGATATTGTGGATACAGCAATTGGATCATTAGCTGGTTTAACGTCACAGCCAAGTATCCAAACGTTGCATTACGCATTAGAGGGGACAGCACGACAACCAAAGCTTAATATTGATTCACTTGAACAATTATCACAGTATTGGGAAGATGTTCGTAAGTATTACCGTGACTTTGAAAGCGGTATGAATGCACCGCATGCAGAAGTATATAAACATGAAATGCCTGGTGGCCAGTACAGCAATCTGCAACAACAAGCAAAAGCTGTTGGATTAGGTGACCGCTGGAATGAAGTGAAGGAAATGTACCAGCGTGTCAATATCATGTTTGGTGATATCGTAAAAGTAACTCCGTCTTCTAAAGTTGTAGGTGACATGGCTCTCTTTATGGTCCAAAATAACTTATCAGAAGAAGATGTGCTAACGAAAGGAAAAACGATTGATTTTCCAGACTCTGTTATTGAATTATTTGAAGGCTATTTAGGCCAACCAGTTGGCGGATTCCCGAAAGAGCTGCAAGAAGTGATTTTAAAAGGGAAGAAACCTATTACTGTACGTCCGGGTGAATTGCTAGAATCTGTAGATTTCGATGCGTTACAAGTAGAGTTGACGAAAGAAGTCGGTCGTTCAGTGTCTAAGAAAGATGTCATCGCGTATGCTCTATATCCAAAGGTGTTTCTCGATTATGTAAAAACAATAGAGCAGTTTGGTGATGTTTCAAACCTTGATACACCTACATTCCTGCATGGAATGCGATTAGGAGAAGAAATAGAAGTTGAAATTGAAACAGGAAAAACATTGATTGTGAAACTAGTTTCTTTAGGACAGCCATTAGCGGATGGTACACGTGTTGTTTATTTTGAATTAAATGGTCAATCACGTGAAGTCATTATAAAGGATGAAAATATTAAATCATCGGTTGTAGCTAAAGTAAAAGCTGATCCGAAAAATAAAAATCAAATTGGAGCAACGATGCCTGGAACTGTAATCAAAGTAGTCGTTGAAAAAGGAGATCAAGTAAAGCAAGGGGATCACTTAATCATTACAGAAGCAATGAAGATGGAAACGACTGTACAAGCACCATTCTCTGGTACGATTCAAGATATCTATGTAAAAGATGGTGAAGCAATTAGTACAGGTGATTTATTAATTGAACTTTCTAAGTAAGAGATAATAAATAGTCCGCCATTCCATAGAATGGTGGACTATTATTTTTAATGTAATGAAATCGATGAAGAGGATTGTTGATTGGAATTATGAATCAGAGAGCTTTCTTCTTGTAACAATAGAGCATTTTTAGTACTTCGAGAGGTTAGGAGTACTAAATAGCTCATAACACCGAAGAAGCAGGCGATAAATAGAGAGTGCGCCAATGCTATGTATAAGTTTTGTCTAGAAAAGATGACCAAGGCGCCAGCTGCTACCTGTAAAAACACGAGAAGAAAGGCAGAAATCCAACCGCCATAAATTACTTGTTGATGCTTATAATGCTTGATGGCTATAATCATTGCGTAGGTAACCCATAAAAAAATAACTCCAGCCATTGCCCGATGCCCCATTTGAATCCATTCGTATAAATTTTCAGGAAGGCCGATTTCGCTATTTACACAAAATGGCCAATCTTTACAAACAAGGCTGGATTCTGTATGTCGAACAAGAGCCCCGGTATATACGACGATGAAACAGAAGATAGTAATTCCTAGTATGTGGAATTTCATTCGACGATCCACGATTAGCTTCTCTGCTTCAAACTTTTTATCCACTTCGAATATAAGTAAGGTTAATAAGAAAACAGCAGCAAAAGAAATAAGAGAAATGCCAAAGTGAAGCGCTAACACAAAATCAGATTGTGCCCATTTTACAGCTGCTGCTCCAATCAATCCTTGAATGGCGAGAAAGCCGAAAGAAAGGATTGACAGGAATTTTGCCCCACGAACATGTCCGATTTTTCTCCAAGTCCAAATGGAAAGGATAAGTACCATCATGCCAACTCCGCCAGAAACAAGTCGATGGGCTAGCTCAATTATGAGTTCAAGTGTAATTTCATCAGGAATCAGTTGGCCATTGCATAGGGGCCAAGAACGCCCGCATCCTAATCCTGCATCTTTTTTTGTGACCAATGCTCCTCCGAGTAGGATTAGAAGCATACCAATTGACGTTAAAACTGCAAACCATTTAAGAGATGCTTTCATGTATCGTTTCACCTTCTTTACTGGTTATATGGATGGTTTATCACTGAAAACTCTATTAGGGTTATTAATCTAGGCTTAATATTTTTAGATTTTTGGATGTTTAGAAGTTTCGCTTATCTATGCTTGATATTACACAAAATGGTATCTTTTTACAAGTTTTTATAATTCTTATATACTTATGTAATAATTTGAGTGTCTCGATTAGGGAATGAACTTGAAAACGATTTTAATTTTAGATTTGTGAAGCAGACAGTACCTTTTAGAGTAGTTGAGAGTAGTTAAGAAAGGTACAAAATTATAGATTTATGTAAGAAAGGTTAATCCTAAAATGGTTTTAACAGCAATAGGATTGAATGTAGACAATCCTGTAAATTAATTTCGCACTATAGAGCATGAGGACGTTAGTTTAAATAGAATCCACATAGGAAATGTAACAGGAGTTTTTTGTAGAAATTAACAAATGGATTCCCTTTTTTGGCACGGAATATGACTAAAAGAAGAGAACTAGGGAATGATGATTATAACTGGAATACAATAAATAGCATTCACAATAAAGTCATAAAAAAGACAAAATAAATTCACAAAAGATTTCATAGGTATGATTTAATATATTGAGGAAACGTATTTTAAGGTTATTCTCTGTAAATACGTATAAGAATAGAGAGAAAAACATTGTTTTAATATTGTATGCACACTTTTGTTTGGTAAAATTTAACTTTTCTTAAGGCTTCGATGGTTACAAAAATGCAAAAGTATGAAATAATGTCTAGTAAGTAGCTTATTATGTTTGCTCTAGGAATTATTAAGGAGGAAGAATCATGTCAAATCTAAGGGCTATGGCAGACACTGAGAACGGTGGGGCGCCAATTCATACAAATATAGAAGAAACATCAGCTTGGAAAGACTTTCTCGCTCTTATAAAAGTAGGAATCGTTAATTCTAATATGATTACTACATTTACCGGCCTTTGGTTAGCGTTACATTTTACTGGTATGAGCTTTTTAGGCAATCTAGATTTAGTGTTTTTTGCATTAGCAGGTTCTGTTTTTATTATTGCTGGTTCTTGCAGCTTTAATAACTATTACGATCGAGATATTGATCATTTGATGGAACGAACAAAAAATCGACCAACTGTTACTGGTAAAGTCAGTCCGTCAAAGGTGTTAACATTAAGTTTTCTGTTAATCGCCATCGGTCTTGGTTTATTAGCTTTTGCTAATCTAACAACAGCTGTCATTGGGTTCGTTGGGGTTTTGGCTTATATTGTTTTGTATACAATGGTTTCCAAACGTAGATATGTATCGAATACGATTATAGGAAGTATTTCAGGAGCGGTTCCTCCTCTTATTGGATGGGCGGCAGTTGATCCTAATTTAGATTTATTAGCTTGGGCTTTATTTGCCATTATGTTCTTATGGCAACCACCACATTTCTATGCATTGGCAATGAAGCGAGTGGAGGAGTATCGAGCTGCGAATGTTCCGATGCTTCCAGTTGTAAAGGGCTTTAAGCGAACAAAAGTATCCATCGTTCTATGGGTGACGGCTCTGTTGTTTATTCCTTTTCTATTAACACCACTAGGAACTCCTCTGGTCGTTTTAGCCGCATTGCTAGGAATAGGCTGGTTTGTTTTAGGACTAAAAGGATTTACAATGAAAGATGACCTAAAATGGGCCCGCATTATGTTTGTTTATTCTTTAAACTATATGACCATTTTATTTGTAGCGATGGTCATTGTGACATTAATATAACGTGATATTTTTTGGACAGCCTGTTTTATAATTAAACAGGCTGTCGCTAAATATCATTAAGTTTACGTTAGCCGCTTATACATAATAAATGATGGATAATAGGACTCTTTAATAAAAGCGGTTGCACAAGTGTATTTATTTCTTATTTAATCATAGGAATTCTTTCTTTTTGATAGAAATTCATATATAGGAAGAATTTTCACAAGTAATGACAGATGAGGTTGTGAGAAATTTTTACGAAAGAGGGGTTTCTAATTGATGAAAAGAAAGCTGCACAAATGGCGCTTGCTACCTTTGTTAGGCATTTTGACGTTTGTCCTCTCAGGCTGTGGAATGGCTTCTTTATCCGCATTACGTCCGGCAGGTGAAGTTGCCCAAACTCAGTATAATTTAATGATGCTGAGTACCATCATTATGGTTTTGGTTGTTATTGTAGTTACTATTCTCTTTCTTATTGTCATCTTTCGTTTTCGTCGTAAAAAAGGCGATGACACCATACCGAAGCAAGTAGAAGGAAGTCACAAACTTGAAGTAATTTGGACGGTTATCCCAATTGTCCTTCTGATAATTCTGACTATTCCGACTGTTAAGGTGACATTTGACTTAGCAGATACAAAGGCAATGGATCAGAAAGATAAGGAAGGAAAAACGAAGGATGCTCTTGTTGTAAATGTTCGAGCAAATCTTTATTGGTGGGAGTTTGAATATCCTGATTTAGGGGTTATTACGAGTCAAGACTTAGTCGTTCCTACTAATGAAAAGGTGTACTTTAATTTGGTTGCATCTGATGTAAAACATTCATTCTGGGTTCCGGCTGCTGGCGGTAAGATGGATACAAATACGGATAATCCTAATCAGTTTTATTTAGAGTTTGATAGTCAAAAAGCAAATGAAGCTGAAGACCTTTTCTACGGGAAGTGTGCAGAGCTGTGTGGACCTTCACATGCATTGATGGATTTTAAAGTTGTAGCTAAATCAAAGGATGAATTTAATACATGGGCGAAGGAGATGAAAGCTGCTTCTGAACCAGTAGTGGAAGGAAGTCTGGCAAAACAAGGGGAAGAGATTTTTAATCAAAGCTGTATCGGCTGTCATGCTGTTACTCCAAATGATAGTAGACCTGAAACTGCCCGTCAGGCTCCTAATCTAGCTACTTTTGGCGAACGTGAAAGAATAGCAGGAGTACTTGACCATACGGAAGAAAACTTAAAAAAATGGTTGGAAGACCCTGAAGTGTATAAGCCGGGTAACACGATGACAGGTACGTATGGAGAGCTTTCAGATGGACAAATCAATGCTCTTACAGCTTATTTAATGCAATTGAAAGTGGAAGAAAAATAGGACACAGTAATGAGGGGGTTAAATCGTGAGTACGTACGCTAAAAAACAAGGATTTGGCGCAACGCTATGGGATTACCTGACAACGGTAGATCATAAGAAAATCGCTATATTATACCTTATTGCCGGCGGAGTGTTTTTCGTCCTAGGCGGCTTAGAAGCGATGTTTATTCGAATTCAGCTGGCCATTCCAAATAACGATTTTGTCAGTGCAGGGTTTTATAATGAAATTTTAACAATGCATGGGACGACGATGATTTTCTTAGCAGCGATGCCATTGGTTTTTGCCATGATGAATGCTGTTGTACCATTGCAGATCGGGGCACGTGATGTTGCTTTCCCATTTTTAAACTCATTAGGATTCTGGTTGTTTTTCTTTGGGGGACTCTTTTTAAATCTTTCTTGGTTTATGGGAGGAGCTCCTGATGCTGGATGGACATCGTATGCTTCCTTATCTCTTCACTCTCCAGGACATGGGGTCGACTTCTATATATTAGGTCTTCAAATATCAGGGCTAGGAACATTAATAGCAGGTATTAACTTTCTCGCAACGATTATCAATATGCGTACACCAGGTATGACGTATATGAGGATGCCGCTGTTCACCTGGTCAACCTTTGTTGTTTCTGCGCTAATTTTATTTGCTTTCCCGCCGCTTACAGTTGGCTTAGTTTTATTAATGTTTGACCGTATGTTCGGTTCTAACTTTTTTGATGTAGCAGCCGGAGGGAATACGATTATTTGGGAGCATTTATTCTGGATTTTCGGTCACCCGGAAGTATATATATTAATATTACCGGCTTTTGGTATTTTCTCGGAGATTTTGGCCACGTTTTCAAGAAAACGATTATTTGGGTACTCTTCAATGGTATTCGCGACGGTGTTAATTGGTTTCTTAGGATTCATGGTTTGGGCGCATCATATGTTTACAGTCGGTTTAGGTCCGATTGCAAATGCGATTTTTGCCGTTGCAACAATGGCAATTGCTGTACCAACTGGAATTAAAATTTTCAACTGGCTCTTGACGATGTGGGGAGGCAGTGTCAAATTTACTGTTCCAATGCTATATGCAGTTGCTTTTATTCCTTCGTTTACAATGGGAGGGGTAACGGGAATTATGAATGCTGTAGCACCGGCAGATTATATTTTTCATGATACGTATTTTGTTGTTGCTCACTTTCATTATGTTATTGTAGGCGGTGTCGTATTCGGGCTTTTAGCTGGGGTTACGTTTTATTGGCCAAAAATGTTTGGTACCATGCTTAATGAAACTTTAGGAAAAATATCATTTTGGACGTTTTTAATTGGTTTCCATTTAACCTTCTTTATTCAACACTTCTTAGGTCTTATGGGAATGCCGCGTCGTATTTTTACATTCCTAGACAATCAAGGGTTAAATACAGGAAATATGATTAGTACAGTCGGTGCCTTCTTTATGGCATTTGCAGTCATTGTACTTGTCATTAATATTATTATCACATCTGTGAAAAACGTAAAAGTTGGGAATGACCCATGGGGAGACGGACGGACGCTTGAATGGGCTATTTCTTCTCCGCCGCCATATTATAACTTCAAGCAGCTACCGCTTGTTCGCGGTTTAGATGCTTATTGGGTGGAAAAAATGGATGGGAAAACGGAGATGACTCCAGCGGAACCTCTAGGTGATATTCATATGCCTAATTCATCAATTTTGCCGTTAACCACTTCTTTAGGTTTGTTTGTTGCAGCGTTTGGTGCTCTTTACAATATGGATGACGATAAAACGTGGACAGTACCTGTCATCATTATCGGTCTATTGATTACATTAGGATCGATGCTCATTCGTTCGATTAAAGACGATCATGGATATCATATTCATAAAGAAGAGTTAACAGATGATCACGATAAGGGGGTTAAGGCATAATGCAGATGGATCAAAAGTTCACTGATACAACATGGCCGGCAGCTCCTGAAAAAGCAACGTTAGAAGGGAAAAATAAATATTTAGGCTTCTGGCTTTTCCTTGGTGGAGAAACGGTACTTTTTGCTTCGTTATTCGCCACTTATCTGGCGCTAAAGGATAAAGTACCTAATGCAGATGCTGCTCTGGCAAAAGATATTTTTGACTTGCCGCTTACATTTGTAGCTACGATGCTCTTGTTAACGAGCTCGTTAACAAGTGTGTATGCGATGTATCATATGAAAAATCACGACTTCAAACGTATGCAAGCGTGGTTAGTAGTGACCGTTCTCTTAGGCGCCGGTTTTCTCGGTTTAGAAATTTATGAGTTTAACCATTACGTGCATGAATTCCATCATACCTTTACAAGCAGTGCATTTGGTTCAGCTTTTTATACGCTTGTTGGTTTCCATGGAGCACACGTTGCCTTTGGATTGTTATGGATTACCTCCTTAATGCTTCGCAACGCAGGACGTGGGCTAAATTTGTATAATGCACCTAAGTTTTATGTAGCAAGTCTTTACTGGCATTTCATTGATGTGGTGTGGGTATTTATCTTTACAGTCGTATATTTAATGGGAATGGTGGGATAGAAGAATGGTAAATGAACGATTAAATTCAGCTAACCCAAGTTTTGATTTAAAATATCGTCGTAAGAAAAATGCAGAAGAAATGAAGCACCAAGTAATCACTTTTGCAATGATGATTTTCTTTACGTTAATTGCTTTTGCTGCTGTAGGATTTGATTTTAGTAAATGGTTTATCAAACCTGTTATTCTCTTACTTGCGGTTGTTCAAGTTATTTTTCAACTGTATTATTTTATGCATATGAAACATAAAGGACATAATACGATTGCGTTATTTCTATTCTCAGGTTTAGCAGTCGGCTTGCTTACTGTTTTAACTTTTTTAACCATTGTCTGGTGGTAAAATGATGTAGGAAATCGGCTACTTGTTAGCCGATTTTCTATTTATTGTACACGTAACGGACAGGCCCCCGCTAATCAAGTTTCACTTGTTAAATAAGGGTGTAGATTTTGGTGTATGTTAGTTTAGCAAAAGCTGTCTAAATGAGTTTTTAATAGGTGTAAATGGTTGTTTTTGAATTATTTACCATTTTTAGCTATAATACAAGTAAAGAAAACCTACTCTTGGGGTGAGTGTATGTCTATTGATATTTTTGGTTTTCGTGCTTTATGGAGTCCATATTATTTGATGGTACTTATTTGTATAACCATTGGCTATTTTTTATTTGCAACGAAATATCGTCATCGTGTTGTAGAGAATACTAGACTCACAAATAGACAAGTGGTGTACTTTTTACTCGCGATGCTTTTATTGTATGTTGTGAAAGGATCACCTGTTGATTTGATGAGTCATATTATGTTTAGCGCTCATATGACCCAAATGGCTATACTTTATTTAGTCATTCCACCGCTATTTATTATTGCTATACCAAATTGGATTTGGCGGATGTGGATTGATAGGAAAGTAAGCAAAGTGATTTTTTCTTTTTTCACTAAGCCATTAATCGCTTTGCTAGTATTCAACAGTTTCTTTTCGTTATATCATCTGCCGCTTATATTTGATGTAGTTAAAACAAATATATGGTTACATGCAGTATATACTATGATTTTATTTATAACAGCTGTAATGATGTGGTTCCCGCTTGTAAATAAGCTTCCTGAGAGACAAAACTTATCTGGGGTAAAGAAGATTGCTTATATTTTCGGCAGCGGAATTTTAATGACTCCAGCTTGTGCGTTAATTATTTTTGCTAACGCCCCGATGTATAGCACATTTTCTAATCCTGAGTTATGGGCTAATGCAATGAGACTTTGTGTTCCATCTTCTATGTTAGCCGGGTTAAATTTAAGCGGTCCTGAAATGTTTAGCGGCTTACCAGCACTTCAGGATCAACAGCTTGGCGGGATTCTGATGAAGATTATTCAAGAAATTGTATTAGGTTATGTACTTGGTGTCATTTTCTTTGCTTGGGCTAAAAAAGAGAACGGTGGGATAACTAAAATCGATCCACTTCCGTCCGATTATCGATAAAGTGAAACTTGTCCATAATTTTTTGGACAAGTTTTTTTAAAAAAAAGCAAATGATAGGTTGTAATTAGAGGAAGAATAGAAGAGGAAAGTGAGCATTTTGTTAATAATGAAGGGATTATATTGTGTTTTACTAGGGCCTTTTATACAATGAACGTACAATACATATAGAGAGGAAGTTATAGTTTTTATGTCTTTACCAATTCTTCCAACAATCAGTACCAGCTTTATTGTGCTAAGTGCTATTACTGTAGCTATTGGTTGGTATCAAATTAAACAGCGTAAGATCGAAACGCATCAAAAGACAATGATGTGGGCCGCTATATTTGCTGTAATATTTTTTACTATTTATCTTTCTCGTACCGTCTTTATCGGAAACACCTCTTTTGGCGGTCCAGATGATATTAAGATTTACTATACCATCTTTTTAATCTTTCATATTATTTTAGCAACAACAGGAGCGGTTCTTGGGATTATCATGTTAGTAACAGGATACAAGAAAAACTATCGTATTCATAAAAAAATTGGTCCAACGACTAGCGTGATTTGGTTCTTTACAGCCATTACGGGTGTAGTTGTTTATTTCTTGCTATATGTCATCTATCATGGTGGACAAACAACGTCATTAATTAAAGCGATTTTAGGATCGTAAAATATAGAAAAGGCTTGATTCTCTCCAAGAATCAGGCCTTTTCTATATTAAAAGTAATGTTATAGGATGATGCCACATTTTATGAAAGAGCTTATTTATTATATAGAGATAGAATGGTTACGGCTAAAGATGATTGGTGAAGGGGTGGATGAAGTCAAACGAAGAGTAGAATAGAAACAACGCATGTTTTAACATGCGTTGTGAGGTTGATTAAAGACCATTAAATTCTACTAATTCTTTATGAACATCCGCTAAGATTTTTTCGCATTGTTTTACTAATGGAGCAGGAAAGTATTCTCCATCGCCATATTCCACTCCGTGTGGATAGTAATGTTTCCCTAATAGTGGTACGCGTAATTTAATAATCGCTTTATGACTGCCAACATCACCTTCAATAGCTTCGCCTAAAATTCTTAAATAATAAACGCCTTCTGTTAATTCGAATTTTCGATCGTAACTAACGCGTTCATAATCCCATTGTTCTGCACGGATTAGACCGTACTGGGGCATTAAATCATCAAGACGGTTTAAATCAGCTGTTATGTGGTGTAAGCCAGAGTTTTCAAGTCTCACAAATAATACCTCCTAATCGTTACAATTAAAATTCAAGATAAAACCCCTTTGGAAATTCCATAAATATACAACTGTTGCTTATGTTTAATAATAGTATGAATTGATTGAAGTTGCAACGAATGACTGGGAAGTATTTTGTGAATTCAGAAAGTTCTCTTGCGCGGCTTTCATAGCAGCTACTTATTTATTATAAGAAAACATGATATAATGGGCGTGAGCTATAAAACGAAAAGAGAGGAAGTGATCCTCTGCGTAAACTTGCAAAAATTGTTGTACTAGTTATAATCTTTTTTATTGTTGGTATTTTTCTGAATATTGACGAAGATGATAACTCTCATTCGATTTTAAATGGGAATAAAGGGATTAATTCCAATAAAGATATAAATGAGTCTACTACTTTGAGTAAAAAAGAAACGACTAGAGAAGCAGAGAGTGGATTAGCTGTTACAATAGGTGAGAAAGAAGCAGAGATTAAGAAGAAGTTTGGTCAACCAAATCGAGTGGACGTGTCTGCTTATGGTTATGATTGGTGGATTTATAATCAAAATGCAGATTCTTATTTTCAGTTGGCGATGGAAAATGGGAGAGTTGTATCAGCTTATGGCATTGGTGATGAAGTGAATATTTCCCCGTTTAAAGTAGGTCAGCCTATTGATGAAATCTATTCGAGTGTTTACGTGGAACCGTCCGTTGATATCGAAACGGATGGAGGCTCCTATCGCTTTGAATTATCGGAGGAAGATATGAATATGAGACCGATTGTTAAGATAGGAGATATTTATGCTCAATTGTATTTGGATAAAATGACAGGAACGCTTTCGAGTGTGCGTTTTTTAAATAAAGAGACTTTGCTTAAACAAAGACCATATGAATTAACCTATAGCGGTGAACTTATGAAGGTGGACGAATTATCAGAAGCCGAATGGTCACAAGTCGAAGAAGGAAATGAACGACAAATTTTTGATATTTCGAATATTATGCGTAAACGTTTTAATGTTCCAGCATTACAATGGGATGAACAAACTGCAGAGGTTGCGTACCTTCATAGTTATGACATGTCAGACAGTGATTATTTTTCTCACGTCTCTAAAACACAAGGCGACTTAGAGGACCGTTTAGAAAAAGGAAAGGTGACGTATCATTCGGCAGGTGAAAATATCGCAGCGGAGTATGTAGATGCCATTGCTGTTATGGAAGGGTGGCTTAATAGTAAAGGACATCGCGATACGTTATTAAATAAGGAGTTCACCCATTTAGGTGTTGGAGTTTATGAGAAATATTACACGCAAAATTTTATTAAACCGTGATGAACGAAAGTGAGAGCTAAAGATAATCAGCTTAAATAAAGTGAAACTTCCACCAGTGGGGATTTTACTGCCCGTTAAGTGTGGAATAAATAATGATTTGTAAAAACGAGTTCCGAATAGGGGCTCGTTTTTATATGGTCTGCTGCTCGTGTGAAACTATGGTCTCACACGAGCAGCAGACCAAAATAAACACCGGGGTATTAAAGAATAGAAAAGGGTGCGCACCATTTAGAGGGATTTGCATATTGTACAATAGGTAAATGTCTGAGTGAGGTGAGAGTAATGGCCAAAAATAAACGCCAGTCGATTGAACAATTTCGTGAGTTTGTAAAGGGGCATCCTCATTTACGCAATGAAGTGAGGCGTAAGGAGACGACTTGGCAGGAACTCTTTGAAGAGTGGTATTTATTAGGGGCAGATCATCCACGCTGGAACGTTGAACAGGAAAAAGTGCAACAAGAAACTGTGCAAGAGCAGCCAAAAGAAGTAGGGCAAAACGAGAAGGAGCTTGTGCAAAATCAAGAATTTCTTACTATGTTGCTTGGAGCATTGAAAAGTATGGATATTAATCAAATTCAACAATATATTAGAAGTGCCAACCAAGCAATTGGGACCATTCAAGGGTTGTTAGAAGTGTTTCAAGGAGATAAATCAACGAAAGAAGAGCCACCGAAGCAAGAAGTAGAGAAACGTAGTAACCCTTTTGTATTTAGAAAAGATTAAGGAAGGGATTATATTGCGCCAAAATATTTATGCCTTTATTGAAGAGAATGAGGATGTACGCAATTATTTACGGATTCAGCCGATTTGGTATAAAAAGCTTATGCGTAATCCACAGCATTTGGATCAATTAGAAACAGAAGCGAAATATTTTTTTAAAAAATCTATCCCTCATCGAGTATCTAAATTTTCGGAGGGTGTTCAAGTAGCTTCGATGATGCTTCATATGTTTCAAGCGATGAATAATTCAGGTAGTTAGCGGTGAATTTTCATGAGTAATTTGCTCCTTTTAGCCAACAATAATGGTGAAGGGAGGTTTTTTAGTATGAAGAAATTAGTTATTATATTTGTTTTATTGTTCATGATAAGTGGTTGTGGTCAGAAAATTCCCAAACCTAAAGATATAATTGAGAATGTTCATAGTCCTTTTGAAACTAGAGCAGAAGCATCTGCATGGAAGGCAATGAAAGAGGACTTTTTTGTGAAAACAATAGTTAAAGAAGATAATGTGTATGTGGAGTGTTATGTAAAAGGATATAGCTTTTCACAAACGAATTCTAAAAAGTTGGCAACGGTTACCGTTTCTATAGATGGAAAAAAGCATAGTGAGCGTACGACAGCAGCTTTTGTTGTAAGAGATGTACCGAATGGAAAACACAGGATGAAGCTTGAAGTTTTAAATGAAGATGGAGAAAAAACAGGACTAACAAAAGAAGTGGAGGTACATATTGAGTCAACTATCTAATGGCTCGCTTCTTGAGTCGGAAAATGGTAAAATGGTGGTGGAGGTGAGCGATTAATGCTTGCTACTATGGAAACCATTGAAATCGTTCAAAAAGCTGAAGCACTGGCTGAATTAGTGATGCAATCTGAAATTGGTGAAAATTATTTTGCTCATTTATATAAACTAAAGAATGATCAACTCGCGCAACAAAAAATTAAAAAGTTTGTGGCGCTGAAAGACTTATACGAGGAAGTTCAACGTTTTGGGAAGTATCATCCGGAATATAAAAGGATCAATACCAATATTCGCGAGGCAAAACGAGATATGGATTTGCATCCGACGATTGCTAATTTTAAAAGAGCTGAAATGGATTTGCAAACGGTATTAGATGAAATCAGCATGAAAATTGGTCGAGCTGTTTCCCCTCAAATAAAAGTTCCAACAGGCAATCCTTTCTTTGATTCAGGATCGGGCTGCTCTGGAGGTTGTGGAACAGGAGGCAGCTGTGGCTGTTCTTAACGAAGCATTAAATTGGTGTAAGGATACTAAGTATCTCTACACCAATTTTTAGTTGAAAGCAAAGTTTTTCCTATGCTACACTGAATAAAAACCTTTAATATGAGGGAGATAAAAATATGATTGGAGCTAGGCAAGGAATTATTGTCTATTTACATACATTAAAACAAGCGAAAATGCTTAGAAAATTTGGAAATATTCATTATGTATCCAAAAAGCTAAAGTATGTCGTTCTGTATACGGATATGGATGAAGTAGAGGCGTTAGTAGAAAAGCTAAGAGGCTATTCTTTCGTAAAAAAAGTCGATCTTTCTCATAAACCTTTTCTCAAGGTAGAATACGAGAATTCCAAGCCAGATAAAGCGAAAGAATATGATTATAAGATGGGTATTTAAAAGGACTGTTCTCACAGCTGTGGGAACAGTCCTTTTATTACAATACGTATTCAATTGCTTACTTAGTATTGAATGATTATCATACTGCTTTTTTAAAATCCTGTTTTCATCGGTGGTAAATATTTATTCATACGCAAAATGCCGATTAAATGCTGGTAATACAAATCTAGTTCTGCAAACAGCGTGGATGGTTTAATCTCTAATTCGATAATGGACTTGTCGAGTTCCTTTGCCAATCCTTCAAAAAGCTCGTATCGCTTATTTGGAGTTGTTTGTGGGTTGGGGATGCCTTCGCGACAAATATAAAGTGCTTGAAACTCTCCTTCAGTTGTCGGGTGCATTACGACAACAAGAGATGTTACTTGTTTATCGTTTAAGGTTGTGTGAAGGGCTAATAATCTAGCTACTCGATGTCTATTGTTTTTTCCGATTTCTAGTAATTCATATAAATCAGAATATCCTTGTCCAAGTTCAATGAAACGTTGAATCAATTCAATCTCTCCTTATGTGCATATTCCTTCATACTGTACCATTTTCCTGTTCAAAAGAGAAGTTATACAACTGCTATGTGTTTAATAAAGTGAAACTTCCATCAGTGGGGGGCCTTCATCCTCCACTGATGGTTAGCTGAACCAATCGGCAATCGGACCTTTACTACAAAAGCGAGGCGACTGTTCAGCTCTGACAAGCATAAGATGAAATGCGGCGTGGCGAAGTTTGCCACAGAGCATGACAGCTTATGACCTCGAGGGACTAGAGCCGCAACTAGATGAGAGCAGTTGTCCCCCATCTATCTTCTTTGATTCCTCATAAGCTTGAGGTAAGGCTCTTACTGCCAGTTAAGTGTGGGATAAATAAAAGATGTATGAAACTCTCCTTTTATCTAAAATTAACAAGGGGTCAATAGGACTATAAAAAGAACTTAAGGATAAGTTCATAGAATATTCCCGTGACTTTTCGAGTACGTTTTGGTACTTTGGTATCATGGATAGAGAGGGGAATTGGGTTGTGAAGCGTTTATTTTTTACCATTCTTTTTTTATTATTGCTTATAATGGGCGGAGTGCTTTTTTGGCAATGGAATGTTTATTTAGAGAAGCAAAGTGCCCAATCTAAACATATTTCCTATCAGGTAAATGAAACGATACATATGGAGGTAAAAGGTCGTTATATCGAAGTTGAACATGAATTTTTCGGTCTTCCGACTGGGAACTATCAGTTAAACTTTCAAAAATCTATTAAACCAGTATGTCAAGAAGACGATAAAAGTTGTCAACAATCAGGTAATCAAAAGCAGAATCTAGAGACAAATGGGGGTACGCTTCGCTTTACGTACAAGTTAAAAAAATCAACGTCACAAGCTTTTGTATTGGATAACTGGGCCGTTCAATTAGAACAGGTCAAGATAGAAAATACACGTGTGGAAATTACCGATTACTCTAACAAAGTGGGAATTTGGGCTGCTGGAGCTCGTTTAATCGGTGAAACAGAGAAAGAGAAAATAAGTTATTACGTATTTGAAGGAAGAGAAGGGACATTCCCTTTATACTACCAACAAAAAAAGAGCAAGCAGTTTGAAGCGGGTGATGTAATGGTGTATGGTGCTTCTTCTGGTCGATTAGTTCAAGCAGTTCAAAAATATGAAGCAATAGCACCTATTACATTGATTATTACAACAGCCGCCTCTCCTTTTTCCTCAGAACATTTGCTGATTGGCCCTAGTGTAGATAAGCTAGCCCACGTGTTATCTAAGCGCTATTACCAAACCTATTACCCATTCTCAAATAAAAAAGAGCGATGGCTACAATCGGTTATTGGTGCTTATGTGCGAGATGAGAAGCCGAAAGGTAAAGCGAAACAATTATATGAAGAACTGGCTAAAGGGTTGACGAAAGAGCAACAAGCAGCATTCGTTTCTGTATTGAAAAAGAAGCGGGGACAGGAATTTTCAGCTGAGTATTTAGATGAATTATTATCAAACGTTACAGGACTTGTAACCCATTATTTTGAATTGAATAAAGTGAAAAGTCACAAAGTTCATCCGCTTATTTTTATCAATCAGGCTAAATGGCTGAATCGAGACGGGGAACATTCAGTTGTACAATCTGTGACTGTTCGTTTGAAACGTTATTATTTATTAGAGCAGGTAACGGAAAAACTAGGATTTCACGCAGAGTGGGTGAATCAGCACTTTTATTTAAATAATGGTTCAAAGACATTTCGTTTATACCCAGGAAAAAAAGTATTTCTCTACAATGAAAAAGCGCATAGTGTAGAAGGGACGTTATTAACACAATTTAATAATCAGTATTATATTAGCGAAGATTATATGTTAAAGGTATTTAACGTATTTGTTCGTGAACAAAACAATGAGTTGGAATTGGTGGATTTGAATACGTTACAGTAAGAAAAGCGTAGTCTGGAAAATAACACATATCAAAGAGCTTTACGCCCTTATGGTATAAAAAAAAGCCCTGCAGACTTCTGCAGGGTCCTTCTATGTCTGATTAAGGACTAGAAGGCAAAGGGAGAGGAGAAACCGGAGGAAGAACTTATGGGGAAACGTAAGCCTTCTCCGCGGTTGGCAACAACATCTACGATAGTGATGTTGTTATTCACATTATGACCAAAATTCTCCTTATTATTCATGAAACGTGTTGTATTGTTCTTATTTTTTTTATTGGCGTGCTATTTGGAATGTGTTAGGATAATTGAGTAACAGAAATTTGTCGGAAAAATGTGGTGAGAACATGAGAGTCGTTTCTGGAACATGTAAAGGAAGACCGTTGAAAGCTGTACCGGGTACAGGAACCCGTCCTACAACTGATAAAGTAAAAGAATCGATTTTTAATATGATTGGCCCGTATTTTGATGGCGGCCTTGTGCTGGATTTATTTGCAGGCAGCGGGGGACTTGGTATAGAAGCGTTAAGCCGAGGGGCGGATCGAGCTATTTTCGTCGATCGTGACTATGCAGCTTTTCAAACAGTGAAAGCGAACTTAGAGCTATGTAAATTGACGGATCAAGCAGAGCTTTATAAAAATGATTCACAACGAGCATTGAAGGCGCTTATTAAACGGGAGTTAACGTTTGATTTAATTATGCTCGACCCACCTTATAAGAAGCAAAAGCTTATCGAGTTGCTAGAGGAAATATCAAAGGCTAGACTGTTAAATGATAAGGGATACATCGTTTGTGAACATAGCCATGATGTTACTTTGCCGGAGCAAGTCGGTGATTTAGTTATAAAAAGAAAAGAAGTCTATGGAATTATCGCCGTTACTATTTATCAATGGGGGTATCTTCAAGACGAACAGGGGGAATAAATCATGTCAAAAATAGCGATTTGTCCAGGAAGTTTTGACCCGATTACATTTGGTCATGTTGATATTATTCAAAGGGGAGCTAATGTATTTGATGAAGTATACGTTGTCGTTTTAAATAATTCGGCTAAAAAGTCTCTATTTACAGTCGAAGAGCGGATGGATCTAATTCGCGGGGCGACGGCTCATATTCCGAATGTAAAAGTTGATTCATTTCGAGGTCTTACTGTTGACTATGCTGAAAGCGTTTCCGCTAATGCGATTATTAGAGGGCTTCGTGCTGTATCTGATTTTGAATACGAAATGCAAGGAACGTCGATGAACAGGCTTTTGAATAATCAAATAGAAACATTCTTTATTATGACAAAAAATCAGTATTCCTTTTTAAGTTCAAGCATTGTGAAAGAAGTGGCTAAATATGGTGGGGACATTTCCTTGCTAGTACCTGACGTTGTCATTCAGGCGATGAAAGAAAAATTCCATTTGATATGACTGAATATTCCACTAAAAGAGAGCGTGTCATTCGACGCGCTCTCTTTTAGTGGAATTAAAATCGAATTATTCTTTTGGCTATAATGCATGTATAAACACTTAAACTAATAATGGTGAACAGAGGTCCTAAGTGGAGCATTTGTTCATATAATGTTGTTGTTTCATCTCCAATAATCTGACTAACCGGAAAAGCGAGTGCGGCATGTCCATAGTCTGGAATCTCTACATAAAGTGAATTCCAAAGCAGATAAGCAAGTGTTGCGGCAATAAAGCCATGCAGGACGCGGGCAAAGAAAAAGGGAGCAAAACGGATATCTGTTTCGGCTAAAATACTTGCTACTTGCGCTTGAACGCTTAAGCCGCTGAACGCTAAAATAAAGCTTGCAATCATCGCTTGCTGTAATAAATTAGCGTTTGAAATTGAGCTTGTCATTTTTGCGCCAAGCGTCATTTCAAACAGTCCCGAAATAAAAGGAATGCTAAAGGAAGGTGACAGTGAAAATACATGTAAACATCCAGCTATGGCTTTTGCAAGCAAGGCTGTTACATTCATTTGAGATAATAGCTGATTGATAACTGAAAATAGAATGATAAACCCGCCAATCATTAATAATGTATGAATGGAAGAGGTCACCGAGTCGCCGAGCATTTTTCCAAATGGTCGAGTTTCCTTTAAACGTGTCCGATGCATCTGCTTGAGGGCCGCTTTTATAGATGGAAGTTTGATTATTCTATTTGGAATGGCTTGCTCCTCTTTTTGTCCATAAAACCGCATGATGAAGCCAACAATCATATTTCCTCCGTAATGAGCCGCTGCAAGAAGGATACCAAGCTTTGGGTTTTGAAAAAAACCAACGGAAACGGCAACGAAAATAAATAATGGATTTGAGGAGTTAGTAAAGGAAACAAGACGTTCTCCTTCAATTCGAGTTAGTTGTTTTTCCAGTCGAAGTCTAGCGGTAAATTTTGCTCCAGCAGGAAAGCCGGAAGCTAGCCCCATTGCCCAGACAAAACCACCTACACCAGGAACGCGAAAAAATGGTCGCATTAATGGTTCAAACATGACTCCTAGAAAGCTAACAACACCAAAGCAAATTAATAGCTCAGAAATAATTAAAAACGGCAAAAGAGATGGAAAGACAATTTGCCACCACATATGTAAGCCGTTCTTAGAGGCGTCAAAGGACTCCTGAGGAAAAACGACTAATGCAATGGCCATAATCGTAATGAGTAGGGCTAAGGTGATTGATTTAAGTTTCGGTAACAACAAAGCTTGCTCCTCCTTAATCAGGAATCTGCTAGGCACTTTATGCATATGAGTGATAAAATAAAAGGAAGTTTTATACAAGTGGGAAAACCAAGATAAAAAGTAATTTACTAAATCGAAGCTAATCATTTTATCCTGTTTAAACAATATGCTTGTATGAACCGCTTTAAGACAATAATTTTGAATGAGACAATTTGAGGAGGAATAGCATTGCGAGAACCGAAGATTGGATTAGCGCTTGGTTCGGGTGGTGCGCGAGGTTTTGCTCACCTAGGTGTGATTCGGGTATTACAAGAAGAGGGCATTCCTATTGACTTAATTGCAGGGAGCAGCATGGGAGCGATGGTGGGTGCTTTATTTGCAGCGGGCTCAGATATTGAGCGGCTTTATAAACTATCGCGTGTATTTAAAAGGAAGTATTATTTAGATTTTACGTTTCCGAAAATGGGTTTTGTTGCAGGGAAGCGAGTAAAAGAATTAATTCGGGTATTTACATATGGAAAGAAGTTAGAAGAATTAGATATCCCTGTTGCGGTTGTAGCAACTGACATTCGAACAGGAGAAAAGGTTGTTTTTCAGCAGGGACCGATTGCTCCAGCTGTCCGCGCAAGTATTTCGATACCCGGTATTTTTGTTCCGGAGAAAATTGATAATCATCTACTAGTTGATGGAGGTGTCGTTGATCGGGTACCTGTCTCGGTTGCAAAGCAAATGGGAGCAGATATCGTTATTGGTGTAGATGTTTCGCATATTAATCAAGAGGTAGAGATTACATCTATTTATGATGTGATTATGCAAAGCCTTGATATTTTACAAATGGAATTGGTCGAGAATAGAGAGTTTGCTTCCGATGTCATGATTCGTCCGCGAGTGGAAAAGTATAGTTCAAAATCATTTACAAATATATCTGAAATAATTAGTATTGGAGAAGAAGCAGCTAGACAGAAAGTCGATTACATTAAATCATGTGTTGCATCTTGGAAGGAGTCTTGCAAAAATGAGCCGTAAAGCGTATGTCAACACTACTTTAGTGGTTGCCTTGCTTCTTTTTGCCTCTGCATTTTATTATTTGCCGTATTATGTGACAAAGCCTGGTATGGCGAAAGAATTAGAACCGATTATTGAAGTTTCTGGCGGTGATCGAGCAGAAGGGAGCTTCATGCTCACAACGGTTAGAATGGGAAGAGCAAATATTTATTCGTATTTGCTTGCTAAATGGAGTGATTATCAAGAAATTTATCCAGAGGCATCTGTTCGAGGCGAGGATGAAACGGATGAAGAATATAATGTAAGGCAGCTGCATTTAATGGATACTTCGAAAAATCATGCCATTAAAGTGGCTTATGATCACGCTGGGAAAGAGTTTTCTTATCAGTATCTGGGTGTGTTTGTCTTAGATGTACACGAGGATATGCCAGCGGCTGGAATTTTAAAAGCAGGTGATCAAATTATTCAAGTCGATCGCTTAAGTTTTGATTCCTCGCAACAATTCATTGATTATATTGCTACGAAAAAAGCAGGGGATACCGTTGACATCGTTTATAAGCGAGAAGAAACGGAGAAACAAGCAACAATCACCCTGCAAGCATTTAAAGATAAACCAAATCAAGTAGGATTAGGTATCTCTCTTGATGATGCTACGAGAGTCATAACCGTTCCAAAAGTGTCTATTGATTCTGAGCAAATCGGTGGACCATCGGCAGGATTAATGTTTTCTTTAGAAATTTATAATCAATTAACCAAAGGGGATTTAACGCAAGGATATCAAATTGCAGGTACAGGTACGATTGATGAAGAAGGAAAAGTAGGGCCTATTGGAGGCATTCAACAGAAAATTGTCGCGGCTGATAAATCAGGTGCTGATATTTTCTTTGCACCTAATGAGGAAGGGAATCCTCATTCCAATTATCAAGAGGCATTAGTGGCAGCGAAAGATATTAATACGAAGATGAAGATTGTTCCAGTTGATCACTTTACAGATGCCCTGCATTATTTAAAAACATTAGAAGATAAAAAATAAGAGGCGGACTTTGACTTTCCGTCTCTTATTTTTTATTGTTCATCAATAGCGCTCCCTCACAATTGTTAAACCTTGAGTCGAATAGGTGCGGCGAATTCCCGCTTTATTAATTCCGTTTGATAAGGCTCTGTTAAGCCTTGGGCAAATACGTTTGTCGCACGTAAATCTGGTGTAATATCATCATCGTTGTAGACTGATATTTTCGAAATTAAAGGAAGAGGCAGCTCTTTTTTGACCGATTGCAAATACTGTTGTCCCTTTTCCGTCATTCCGAGTAAACGAAGGTATGATGGAAAGGACGACGCCTCCATTTCGGCTTGCAAGCTATGCGTCAAAATATGAGTGCATATGCGTTGGATACGTGTCCATGTATAGCGTTTTGTTTTCACTTGTGTCACAAATTGTTGGAACGTACTAGAGTGTTTAGCTATATCTAATAATCGATGTTCAATGCCTTCCTCTACTTCATAGATGGACGCTAATTCAGCGGCAGAAGAAGTAAGAATTCGATATTTAAGAAGAGGCCAGTACAACTCCCAATGATGAAAGCTTTGATAATAAGTAATATATGTTTCTAAAATAGCAAGGGTTGAATGTGGTACATAGTTAGAAATCGTCTGCATGCTTTGTTTCTGTTCGATAATCGCTTTTCGAATGCCTGTAGCGCTTGCAATCGCTTTATCGTGAAGCGTTGTTTCGTGATAGCCTGCTGCTACCCGCTTGATTGTAAAAGGTTTTATTTTGTAGTTGTTTGATAAAGCAGTGTGCACATATTCTTTGCCAAGAATGTTGTTTGGCTGTGATAGATCTAGTCCTCTTTCATTGGATGAAAGGCTGCGAAAAGCAAGGGAAGCAGCTGCTGGATAACTCTTTCCTTCTTTTAAAAACGTTTTTAACGCACTTTTATATTCTGTTTCTTTTTCTTGAAGCAAATGATAGGTATCGAGAAACGGAGCAATCTTTCCGTCTTCACTGCCAAAGCAGAACGCATCACATTGCATAGCCTCAAGCAGACTAATGGAGCCCCGAGCAAATAATTCGGCGTTGGCTGTTGCGAAACGATAAGGAAGCTCGATAACAAGGTCTACGCCGCCGCGTAAGGCCATGTCTGTTCGTGCCCATTTATTGACGAGTGCCGGTTCACCACGTTGTAAAAATGAACCACTCATTACAGCGATGACTACATCAGCTTCAGTCTGTTTCTTACTTTCTTGAATATGTAAGGCATGTCCATTATGAAATGGATTGTATTCGACAACTATACCAACAGCCTTCATTAAGGTCACCTCACGGAAAAAGTTTGTAATTTGGTTTCTACATGCTAAAATAGAAATTCAAGTATAGTTTGAAGTATTTATTCAACATCGTAAGTATCATTCGTAAAGCTTGCAACATTCGTTAGAATGACTACATTATAGTGTAAAGAAAAAATATTGACAAACGAATAATTGAAAGCTATAATTATTTTTGTTGCCTTGAGGTGATTTCATTTGAAATGGACAATTAGTCAACTTCAAAAAATACGGGACAAACATTTGCAAATTGATGAAATAGTGGATGTTACAGACATTAAGGAGAGAGACCCGCAGATTCGCGACGTTTCACCAATAAAAGTAACAGGAAGAGCCGATATTGGTTCAACGAAAGTTACTTTCCACTTGCATCTATCGGGTAAATTTATTTTACCGTGTTCCCGAACGCTGGTAGATGTCAACTACCCAATTGATATTGAAACAACAGAAACTTTTCTATTCAAAACAGCAGGCATCGAGTATGATGGAGATGATGTGACAATTGTAGAAGGTGATGTTGTGGATCTTTTGCCAGTCATTAAAGAAAATTTATTGCTAGAAATACCGATGCAAGTTTTCTGTGAGGATGTTAACTCAGAAGAAGCTGCTCCTCAATCTGGAAATGACTGGACCGTTATTTCTGAAGAAGAAAACAAACAGAAAGTGGATCCTCGATTCGCAAAGCTTGCCGATTTTTTTGAAAACAATAAAGAATCTTAATTGAAAGTATAAAAGTCAGTTAATCTGGTTTTTATGGATTTCTTATATTTTTTAAGGAGGTGGGAATAATGGCTGTACCTTTTAGAAGAACGTCTAAAACTGTAAAAAGAAAACGTCGTACACACTTCAAACTATCTGTACCTGGTATGGTAGAATGCCCAAGCTGCGGTGAAATGAAACTTTCACACCGTGTTTGTAAAGAATGTGGGACATACAACGGAAAAGAAGTTGTTAACAAATAATTTCTTTATATTACATCGAGCAATATGCTAATGAAAGCACAGGGATTATATCCTCTGTGCTTCTTTGCTTTTGTTATGTTTAATATAAGTAAAATATAACTTTAAAATGGAAAAAGTTAAATAAAATTCACAGAATGTTCAATGAATGGTGTAAAATAGAAGAGTGATTAATTAGTTAGGATGGTGAAGGTATGAGTCAGACGGTTTTAGTGGAAAAAAATGAACGCGGTTACATGAAATTTATTTTACATCGACCAGAAAAAAGAAATGCAGTTAGTTATCAATTGATGGAAGAATTTGAAGCTGCGCTTGACCAAGCGGCCCAAGATAATGATGTAAAAGTAGTTGTGATAACAGGTTATGGTGATCGCGCCTTTTGTTCGGGTGGCGATTTAGCTGAATTCCATTCGCTTTATACAGAGGAAGAATCTTACGGAATGCTGTCTAAAATGGGAGCAATCTTATATAAATTAGCTGTATTCAAAAAGCCTACTATTGCTTTGCTGAATGGTAGTGCAGTTGGAGGGGGCTGTGAGATTGCCTCAGCATGTGATTTTCGTCTTGCTAAAAGCGGTGTGAAGCTAGGTTTTGTTCAAGCATCGTTAGGAATTACAACAGGATGGGGAGGAGCCTCGATTTTATTAGAGAAAATCCCTTATCAATCAGCTATGAAGCTACTATTGAATGGAACCATTTATACAGCAGAGGCAGCGAAAGAATTAGGATTTATTGATGAAGTGATTCAAGGAGATTTAGAAGAATGGGAGCGCTTTGTCGATACGATTCTGAATCGTGAGGTAGGCGTCTTGATGGCTTACAAAAATCTATTAATTAATAAATGGGAAGAGACGGATTTAAAAGGGCGCATGGAAATGGAAAGCAGACAATGTGCAAAGTTATGGGAAACGGATGCTCATCATCAAGCAGTCGACTCATTTTTAAATAAAACAAAATAATCTGACTTAGTTTACTCTTTTCCCTTCTATCTTTTCTAGTAAGTACATATATATGAAGAAAAAGCTTGCTTTGGAGGTAGAGAGATGTCAATTGCGAGACAAGATGCATGGAGTCAAGATGAAGATTTATTGTTGGCTGAAGTTGTCTTAAGGTATATTAGAGAAGGCAGCACTCAACTTCGAGCATTTGAAGAAGTGGGTAAACAATTGTCAAGAACACCTGCAGCTTGTGGCTTTCGTTGGAATTCTTTTGTTCGTAAGCAATATAAATCGGGAATCGAGCTCGCAAAGAAGCAGAGAAAAGAGAATAAAGGTCAGAGGGATGTACAATTAGAAGAAAAGCTAGAACGAAAAGTGGAGAATATGCATGAATGTACTCAACAAGTAGAATGTGTTGAGGAGAATAAGGTGAGTGATTCGGTCTCGTTTCAAGAAATTGTTTCATATTTAAAGAAAATGGATGAAACGGCTCGACTATATGAGCAGGAAAAGCAGCAACGAGCTGAAGAACTTGGGGATTTACAGCGAGAAAATCAACAATTGCGTGAGGAAATTAAAGTGTTACAAAGTCAACTTGTTGTTGTGGAAGAAGATTATCGAGCGCTTTTGCATATTATGGAGCGTGCTAGGAAACTCATTATTCATGAAGATGATCCAACAAGTTCAAAAGTGAAGTTCCAAATGGATAAAAACGGTAACCTCGAGAGAGTAAATAAATAAACTCGTGGCTAAGGGGAGTTTTTGCAACCTCTTAGCCACGAGTTTTATTTTGCAGACGATTGCGCAATTATGGACGCCATACGAGTGGATTTTCACCAAGATCGCGATCCATGTCGTAGGTAATTGGTTCAAAGCCCATTTTTGTCCAAAAAGCTTGTGATTGAACCCTCGGGTTTGTTTTAATTGGCAGATGAAAGCTTTTAGCATAATCTACTAAAGCTTTTCCGTAGCCTTTCTTTTGATAATTCGGAAGTACTTCTAATTTCCATAGCACAAGAAAATCTTGCTTCTGGTCAAAGTAATGATCGAACTTCGCGCTTTTTTGATATAAGCTCATTCGGGCAACAAGTGTATCTCCGAAATAAATGCCGTAAAATGGTGATTCACTGTCGTTTTCAATGATATTTGCTTCTAAATCATCGAGCATAGATAATTCTTGTATACCGTATTCTTTGAATTTCTTAAATTCTTCAAGCGTTTTGAAATTCACGAGTAAACGTTCCACTTTGTATTCCATCTAAAGCTCCCCCTTATATCTTCCATAAACCCCATTTGTTATCTAGTTGTACAGAATAAAGCGCTCTTTTATTTATGTTTATATCAAGGCTATGTTCATGAATATGGTTGATTTATACGATTTTTGACCTATTCGGTGTGAAACTATGTTTTCACACGCCTTTCAGCTCTGCTGAAAGTTAAATGAGTAACAAATCTACAACCGTTATTAATACCTATATCCAAAAAGAAAACGCTTCACTACTAGTATAACATATTCTATTTTATCCTTCCTATTTAAAGAATAGAATCAAAATAGGTTGCTTGTTGAGAGGGGATTCTCTTATTCTTACAAACCTATATCTGCTTCTGTACTATAAGTGATTAGGTTAAATGTGATAAAATAGGAATAATTATGGAGGTAATTTATGAAAATAGCGATTATTGGAGGCGGAGCAATAGGTTTATTGTTTGCCAATTATTTGAGCCAATCACATAGTGTAACCGTATATACAAGAACGGAAGAACAGGCTGCGCGTTTAAATCATGATGGATTAAATTTTATGAGAAACGGGGAGGTGCAAACGAAAACAATTACCGCGAAAAAATTAGCAAACAATGTGGAAGGTGCACAATTGGTGATTGTCACGGTTAAGCAATATCAGCTTTCCGATGTTTATTCGTCGATTCAATATTGTAAGCAGCCCCTGTTATTTTTGCAAAATGGCTATGGACATATTGAATTTCTAAAGAAGCTAGCTTCACCTTCTCTTTTTGTTGGGGTTGTTGAGCATGGAGCTTTAAAGCATGATTCACATACAGTTGAACATACAGGGGTAGGTAAAACAAAGCTTGCTGTTTTTAGAGGGAATGAAAGTGAACTGCCGTTTAGACATGAATCGATAGAGCTCTTTCCATTTGAAGTGTATGAGGACTATCATTCTATGTTGCTTGAGAAGTTGATTGTCAATGCGGTTATTAATCCGTTAACGGCTATTTTAGGTGTTCCAAATGGAGAGCTTGTTACGAATGCAGCATATGCCAAGTTAATGGACACCTATTTTCAGGAACTAGCGTCGATTTTGCATATAGATAATCCGGGCCAAGCATTAGAGTATGTGAAGGCAGTATGTCGAGGAACATCAGAAAACCGTTCGTCCATGCTGAAAGATTTAGAGCATGGACGTCAAACAGAGATTGAAGCCATTTTAGGATACGTTCTTTCACAAGCGAAACAAAATGGACAGGAACATCGTTTGATTGATTTTCTTTATACGATGATTAAAGGTAAAGAACAGAAGGAAGGCTGATAGTAGTGGAGTTTGTTGTATCCGCATTCGTGGCAACATTCGTAACATTACCGATTCTCGGATATATCGTTTTTTTTACTGTGGCAAAGCAAATGACAAAAAACCACCGCAGGTCTGTTCGTATTGCGATGGATTTAAGTACTATATTTTTTATTTTTGCTGTTAATTATTTGATTATGGTGATTTGGAATAAGCAGCTTTTTTGGGTATTAATGTTGATTGTTTTAACAATCGCCTGTACAGTTGTTCTTGTCCACTATAAGGTAAAACAGGAAATTATTTTTCCAAAGGTTCTGAAAGGGTTTTGGAGATTAAACTTTGCATGCTTTTTTTGTACGTATTGTGCTCTTGTCTTGTATGGGTTAGTTACTAGAATTCTAAGGGTATTGCTCTTCTGATACTGCATAACCTGTTAGTACATACGACTTGAACTATGTTAAACAAAAGCTTAACGATGGTTATATCGAATGTTAAGTAAGGTGATGAGGGCAAGCAATGAATTCTTGTATAATCTAACCTAGTTAAACCATTTTGTGAAGCTTTCAGCAGTGTTGCATAAAATTCGGCTGTTAGGCAACTTTTTTTATTTTTTTGACATAGCGTGCTATACTCAAAAGTACTGAAGATGCAGAGAGAGGGAGTAGTACATAAATGGAGATGAAAGATCTCGAGTTACCATCTTTAAATCGGTTTGCTTCGGATTATTTACAAGGGCTTCTCGAAGTTGAAGATTATTTTCACTATGATTTGTCTAGTAAAGACATGTACCATAATCGATATAAAGAATTAATGAATCGAACGTTTCTGCGCCAAGAGGTGGCAGATTATATAGAGAACTATATGGCAAGATTGCCAAAGAGTGAAGCTGTAATGAATAGTATTTCGGACTTGCGTAAGGAGGAGTCCGTTGTCGTAATAGGTGGACAACAAGCTGGTTTATTAACAGGTCCATTATATACGATTCATAAAGTAATCTCGATTATTAAATTGGCTAAAGAGCAAGAAGAAGTGCTTAAGAAGAGAGTTATTCCCGTCTTTTGGATTGCAGGGGAAGACCATGACGTAGCAGAAGTAAATCATGTCTATGTGATGAAAGAGGGGAAACCAACTAAGAAAACATATCCTTCCTATCAGCCGTTTAAAACGATGGTTTCTGATATTGAATTAGACGCACAGGTTATGCAACAGTGGTTTGAGGAAATTATCGAAACGTATGGTGAGACAAATTATACAAGTGCGCTGCTTGCCAATATGAAGACTATTTTGTGTCGTTCTCAAACATTTGTTGATTTCTTTTCGGCGCTTATCCATGAATGGTTTCATGAATATGGTTTATTGTTGATTGATGCAGCAGATCCGCGGTTACGACAATTAGAGGCGCAATTTTTCACGCAAATGGTAGAGTGTCATGAAGATATTACGGCAGCCGTATGTGCGCAACAAGCGTTCATTCAGGAACAAGGATACCGACGAATGATTGAAATGGATGCGAACGCTGTGAATTTATTCTATTACCATCCAGAGAAGAAAGACCGCTGCTTGTTAGAGAGAAACAATGGGCAAATTATTGGAAAAAATGGTGAATTACGTTTTACAAAAGAAGAACTTTTACAGACGGCGAAAGATAGTCCGGAGCGGTTAAGCAACAATGTTGTTACACGTCCGTTAATGCAGGAGATGCTCTTTCCGGTACTAGCTTTTATTTCAGGTCCGGGCGAAATTGCTTACTGGGCTGAATTAAAGCGGGCTTTCGATTTATTCGAGATGAAAATGCCGCCGATTGTGCCAAGGCTTAATATTACGCTAGTAGAGCGCGGGATTGAAACAGACCTTCAGGAAGTTGGTTTGGAGCTTGAAACGGTTTTAACAGAAGGAACAGATAAAGCAAAAGAAAGTTATTTGGAATCTGTTAAAGATCCGCTGCTTGAACAGTTGTATGACAAGATGAAGCGAGATTTACAAGTTAATCATCAACAGTTATCAGAGCATGCTGCTCGACTAGATAAAGGACTTCAATCTTTGCTGCACAAAAACCGCTTTTTTATTGAGCAGCAGTTAGACTTTATCTATGGAAAAATGGAAGCGAGCACGAAAGAAAAAAATGCCGTTGTCGTCCGTAAATACGATCGAATCGCTCAATCTTTGTATCCGCTACATTCTCCTCAGGAACGAATTTGGAATATCTTTTATTATGTAAATAAATATGGGCCGGATTTTGTACAGGATTTGATGGAGCTTTCGTATAGCTTTAATAATCAGCATAAACTTATATATGTATAGAAAGAGACAGGTTTTGAGCCTGTCTCTTTTTGCATGTCGGAGGATTGTGTAAGTATATAAGTGCAATTAGTAGTGCTTATTTATCCTATAATCAACATTTAGTGGAAAATGATAGGTCCAAAGTATTTAAATTCAAAACAAGTGGAGATAAGTGGAGAAATGTGGTACATTGATAGTAGAAAGTGGGGTATTGGGTATGTTTATGGGAGAATACCATCACACCATTGATGCCAAAGGGCGGTTGATTGTTCCTGTGAAATTTCGGGACAACCTAGGTGAACAATTTGTGTTGACACGCGGTCTTGATCAGTGTTTGTTTGGTTATCCCATGGCGGAGTGGAGTCTTCTCACAGAAAAGTTAAAGGCGTTGCCATTAACGAAAAAAGATGCCCGTTCTTTTACTCGCTTTTTCTTCTCAGCTGCAACAGAATGCGACATAGATAAACAAGGCCGAATTAATATTCCAGCGCCGCTTATTTCATATGGCCAACTGGAAAAAGAATGTGTAATTCTTGGTGTGTCCAATCGAATTGAGATTTGGAGCAAGCCCCTTTGGGAAGACTATTTTGCAACATCAGAAGACTCTTTTGCTGAAATAGCAGAGAGTATGATCGGCTTTGATATTTAAGGCGACCCGAATGGGACTCAATTAATCGATTGGAAGGATGAAAAAAATGTTTCAACATACGACTGTGCTACTTAGAGAAACGGTTGATGGTTTAAATATAAAACCGGATGGAATTTATGTGGATTGTACACTTGGAGGAGCGGGACATAGTGAATACTTGCTTTCGCAGTTATCTAGTGAGGGAAAGCTATACTCCTTTGATCAAGATATTACCGCTATCCAAAATGCTAAAGAGAAATTACGTGCATATGGTGATCGCGTTGTGCTCATCCAAAATAACTTTAAATATTTACAAGAAGAACTGCAGGCGCGTGGAGTGGACAAAGTAGATGGTATTTTATATGACTTAGGTGTCTCCTCGCCGCAATTAGATACACCAGAGCGAGGGTTTAGTTATCAACATGATGCCCCACTTGATATGCGAATGGATCAAAATGCTTCTATTTCTGCTTATGATGTGGTGAATACATGGTCATATGAGGATTTGGTACGCATTTTCTTCCAGTATGGAGAAGAGAAATTCTCTAAACAGATTGCAAGAAAGATTGAAGCTGCTCGTGCCAAACAACCAATTACGACTACATTTGAATTAGTTGACCTTATTAAAGAAGGGATTCCAGCCCCTGCAAGACGTAAAGGCGGACATCCAGCTAAGCGGGTGTTTCAAGCAATTCGAATCGCAGTAAATGATGAGTTAGGTGTTTTTGAAGATTCGTTAGAACAAGCGATATCCATGTTAAACCCTCGTGGTAGAATCTCTGTTATTACCTTCCATTCATTAGAAGATCGTATTTGTAAAAAGGTATTTAAAGCTGCTAGTTCCCTACCTGACCTTCCACCTGGTTTGCCTATTGTTCCTGATGAGTTTAAGCCAACGTTGAAGTTGATTACGAGAAAGCCGATTTTACCTTCAGAAGCTGAATTAGAAGGAAATAATCGTTCGCGGTCAGCTAAGTTACGAATTGCAGAAAAGCAGTAAACAAATGATACGCAATAGGAGTGAGTGGAATGAACTCGTTTGCTAAAAAAATTCAGGAGCAACAACCTGAACAGCAGCGACAAACTGTTCAGACAGTTGTCGTTCGGAAAAGCAAAATTTCAATTGGTGAACTATTTTTGCTATGTGCCCTTGCTGCAATGGTGGCATTTGTTAGTGTCAAAATGATTTCTAATCAGGCTGCTATTTATAAAGTAAATAAAGATATTCAGCAAGCGGAAGTTTCTATTGAAAAGCAAACAAAAGCGAATGAAGATTTAAAAATACAGGTTAAAGAATTAAGTGGTTATGAAAGATTATGGAAAAAGGCTGAAGAACTTGGCCTTAAACGTAATGATAATAACGTGAAGGTTGTGCAGGAATAATGCTCAAACAAAAAAATATGAAGCGAGGGGCAGCCGGGTTATTTTTCTTCTTCGGCCTGCTCTTTTTTGTCTTACTGATTCGTTTTATTTATATTCAGGCAACAGGTATCGCTGGTGGAGAAGTACTGGCATCCAAACTGGATAAGAAATATGAAAGAGAACAAGTGCTTGAAGCAAAAAGAGGAAATATTTTAGACACAAATGGGGAAGTCATTGCAGAGGATACGTCGTCTTTCACCTTAATAGCGATATTGAGTGAAAAAGAGAAAGAGCATGTTGAGAATCCGAAAGAGACGGCAAAGCAGCTAGCTAAGTTCATTGAAATGGATGAGTCGGACATTTATGAACGTTTGACTAAAAAAGGTCTATTTCAAGTCGAGTTTGGGAAGGCGGGACGTGATTTAACACACGAAACGAAACAGAAGATTGAAGAGCTGGAGATGCCTGGAATTACGTTCCAAAAGAAGAACCGACGCTTTTATCCAAATGGTGTATTTGCCTCTCATTTAATTGGTTATGTGGAACAAGATGAAAAAACAGGAGAGACCGTAGGGAAATTTGGAATTGAGCGGTATATGAACGATGATTTATTAGAGAAGAATGGGAAGATTACCTTTGATAGTGATCGATGGGGCATGTTATTGCCGGATAGTCAAGAAAAGGTGACCGCTCCTCAAAATGGGAAGAATGTTACGTTAACGATTGATAAGAAGGTTCAAACGGTATTAGAGGACGCTTTAACAAAGGTTGAAGAAAAGTATACACCTAGTCAAATCATTGCGATTGTTTCTAATCCTAAAACAGGTGAAATTGTTGCAATGGGACAACGTCCAAGCTTTCATCCGGTTACGAAGGAAGGTTTGGCAGATACTTGGCGAAATTTAGCCATTGAAGAAAGCTTCGAGCCAGGATCCACGATGAAGGTTTTTACATTAGCGGCCGCGGTGGAAGAGGGAGTATTTAATCCGAATGCGACGTATGTATCTGGGAGCTATAATGTACCGGGGTCCAAATCACCTAGAGACCATAGTGGGATACCAGCAGGACAAACGATGACGTTTCTAGAAGGAGTTCAACGCTCTTCTAATGTCGCCTTTTCAACGCTTGCGATGGATAAGATCGGTGCCGATACGTTCCGTGAGTATTTAACAAAATTTGGTTTTGATAACAAAACAGGCATCGACTTGCCAAATGAAATTATTGGAAGGATTCAATATAAATATAAAATTGAAAAGGTCACAACGGCATTTGGTCAAGGGTCAACAATCACGCCCATTCAGCAAATTCAAGCTGCATCAGCGATTGCTAATAATGGCAAGATGATGAGACCATACGTCATTAAAAGTATTTCTAATCAAGACACTGGGAAAGTGTTGAAAACAACAAAGCCGAAAGTAGTTGGACAGCCTATTTCGGCGAAGTCGGCGAAAGAAGTTCGAGATTATTTAGAGACGGTTGTAACAGCTGAAAAAGGAACGGGTAAGCCATATGCTTTAGAAGGGTATGATGTAGCTGGGAAAACAGGAACTGCTGAAATTGCTGGAGCAGATGGACGTTATATGGTTGGACGGAATAACTATATGTTTTCTTTTTTAGGAATGGCACCGGCGGATGATCCTCAACTCGTTATGTATGTGGCTGTTAAGCAGCCGCAATTGGGTACTTCTTATGTAGGAGCAGATCCTGTATCAGAGATTTTTAAGCCAGTTATGCAAAATAGTTTACAATATTTAAATATTGAACCAACGAATATAAAAAAACAAACAGCGACCGAGCTTGAAGATTTTGCGAACCAACCACTTCAAACTGCTACAAAAAAACTTAAGCAATTAGGATATGAAGTAGTGACAATTGGCGATGGACGTAAAATAATTGATCAAGCTCCAAAAGCAGGGGCTGCTTTACTGCCGGGTGAGAAAATTATTTTCCGAACGGAAGGGGAAATGAAAGCCCCTAATATGCAAGGCTGGTCGCTACGGGATGTTATGAAGGTGGCTAATATTAGTGGTGTACAATTAAATACAGCAGGTACTGGGTATGTAACAAAACAAAATATGAAAACTGGTAAGACGATGAAAGAGGGAGATTATCTTATTGTTGAATTAACCAAACCGAATGACATCGTTGAGAAAAAGGAACCGGATGAAGAAGAAGTACATGATTAACGAAAAAGCATCGGCATAAGCCGGTGCTTTTTCGTTGTGGCCCATTCGACTTTGCTTTTCTTAGTCTACCTTCTATAAGACAAGCATATATTGTAGCAAGTGTGAATGGAGGTGTCTGTTTTTGCGAGTTTCTAATGTAACGGTGCGAAAACGGCTGGCGATTGCTTTAGCAGCAGGGATTATCATTTTTTTCATTATTGATATTCGCCTAGGAATTGTGCAATTTTTACGGGGAGACGAATTAACGAGTTTAGCAGAAGATTTGTGGAGTCGGAATATTCCGTTCGAACCGAAGCGCGGTGAAATATTGGATCGAAATGGAGTAGAGCTTGCAACTAATATTTCAGCTCCGACTGTATACGTCATTCCAAGGCAAATCGAAAACCCAGGCGAAGCGGCGGAACAACTTGCTTCTATATTAAATATGGACAAACAAAAAGCCTACGAATTACTGACAAAGAAGACAATGAGTGTTCGTATTCCAGAAGGGCGGAAGATTTCTCATGAAAAAGCGAAAAAAATAAAAGCGCTAGGGTTAAAGGGAGTATATATTGCAGAAGACTCAAAAAGGCATTACCCATTTGGTTCCTATTTATCACATGTACTTGGATTTGCTGGTTCAGATAACCAAGGTTTAATGGGCATTGAATTGACGTACGATAAAGAATTAAGTGGTGAAAAAGGCTATGTGAAATTTTACTCAGATGCTAAAGGAAAAAGACTCGAAAATATGGCAGATGATTATAAAGCGCCTGTTGATGGCAATGATGTAAAGCTGACGATTGATAGCAAAATTCAAACGATTGTTGAGCGAGAACTTGATAATGCAGAGGCGACTTATAATCCGGATGGCATCATTGCAATTGCGATGGATCCGAATTCAGGTGAAATTTTAGCGATGTCGAGTAGGCCATCTTTTGATCCAGCTAACTTCCAAAAGGTACCACCAGAAGTGTATAATCGAAATTTACCAGTATGGAGTTCCTATGAACCAGGTTCGACATTTAAGATTATCACACTGGCAGCGGCTCTTGAAGAAGGCAAGGTCAATTTAGATAAAGATACTTTTTTTGACCCAGGACATGTCGAAGTAGCAGGCGCAACTTTACGTTGTTGGAAAAGGGGCGGGCATGGCTCACAAACCTATTTAGAAGTAGTTGAAAATTCGTGCAACCCCGGCTTCGTTCAATTAGGAGAGCGTCTTGGGAAAGACAAGCTGTTTCAATATATTAAAGATTTCGGTTTCGGAGCGAAAACGGGTATTGATTTAGCTGGAGAAGGTACAGGGATTATGTTTAATATGGACCGAGTTGGCCCGGTTGAGCAGGCTACAACAGCGTTTGGGCAAGGGGTATCTGTGACCCCGATTCAACAGGTAACGGCTGTTTCTGCAGCGGTTAATGGCGGCATCCTGTATACACCTTATATTGCGAAGGAACTAATTGATTCAACAACAGGGGAAGTAGTGATGGAGAAGAAACCTAAAGCGAAGAGGCGCGTTATTTCCGAGGAAACATCGAAGGAAGTGCGCCGTGCCCTTGAATCGGTTGTAGCGAAAGGAAGCGGAGCAGGTGCTTTCGTAGAATCTTACCGAGTTGGCGGGAAAACAGGAACGGCTCAAAAAGCAGAAAACGGCCGTTACTTGGAAAATAATCATATCGTTTCCTTCATTGGATTCGCCCCGGCAGACAAGCCAGAAGTTGTTATTTATGTTGCTGTAGATAATCCAAAAGGGACTGTACAATTTGGTGGTGTAGTTGCTGCTCCAATCGTTGGGAAAATCATGGAAGACTCTCTTCATGCTCTTGATGTCAAGCCGCGAAAAAATCAAATTGAAAAAGAGCGGAAATGGAACGACCCTGTCATGATTGAAGTGCCTAATGTTGTAGGAATGACGAAAAACGAATTACAAACGCAGCTGCTTGATTTAAAGCTCGATATTGCTGGACAAGGTAATTATGTTATTAAACAAGCACCAGAAGCAGGTGTGAAAATAAAAGAAGGGTCCACAATACGAATTTATCTTGGCGAAAATACAGAATAAGTATAAAATAAACATGGTTAGTGGAAGCGGCTGAAACATCAGCCGCTTTGTTTTACGATAACCTAAGCTGACTGACACAGTTTAGGGAGTGGAGGTTTTGTTTAGAAATAAAACAGTTAAAGGAAACAGTTAAGAAGGCTGAAGAGTCTACGATAGAAAAGCAATGATACATGCTTTTCTCGACAAGGTGTAATGATTCACCTATAATAAATCCTCAGATAAAGTTGAGAGGGATGGAGAAAAATGAAGCTACATACATTACTATCTTATTTGCATGCTTTAGTTAAATATGAAGGGGATAATCCAGACATTACCTCGATAGAGAATGATAACCGTAAAGTAAAGGACGGTAGTTTATTTGTTTGTATTCAAGGGTACACAGTTGATGGCCATGAGTTTGCCAAATCTGCCGTAGACAATGGAGCAAGTGCCATTCTTGCTGAGCGGCCGCTTGATCTACCGGTACCCGTTATCGTTGTTCGAGATACAAAACGGGCGATGGCGGTACTGGCCGATGCTTTTTACGGTCATCCAACACAAAAGCTGCGCTTAATTGGCATTACTGGCACAAATGGCAAAACAACAACGAGCCATCTTTTAGAGAAAATCTTTGGTGACCAACAACAAACAACCGGGTTAATCGGTACGATGTATACGAAGATCGCTGATCAAACGTATGAAACGAAAAATACAACACCCGATAGTGTAACGTTGCAGCAAGCGTTTCATCAAATGATTGAAGCGAACGTAGATACGGCTATTATGGAAGTATCGTCACATGCTTTAGAGCTTGGGCGGGTGCATGGCTGTGATTATGATATTGCAGTTTTTACCAATTTAACACAAGACCATCTAGATTTTCATAAAACGATGGAACATTATAAACAAGCAAAATCTTTGCTTTTCTCTCAGCTTGGAAATACCTATATAGAGAACCGTCCTAAATATGCTGTGTTAAATGCCGATGATGAAGCAGCAGGAGATTTCATTAAGGCAACTGCAGCGACGGTTGTGACATATGGGATTGACAAACCGGCTGATGTCGTTGCTAAAGACATTCATATTTCGGCAAAAGGGACCGCATTTACGCTTGTATTTGCCAATGAAGAGCGACGCGTGCAACTACAGCTTATGGGTAAGTTCAGTGTGTATAACGTACTAGCAGCAATTTCAGCAGCATTATGTGCGGGTGTAGATCTAGATGCAAGCATTCAATCAATCGAAGAAGTAAAGGGTGTTTCGGGTCGTTTTGAACTTGTTTCAGCAGGGCAAGCATTTCCTGTTATTGTAGATTATGCTCACACACCGGACAGCTTAGAAAATGTGTTGAAAACAGTTCAAGAATTTGCGGAGAAAAAGATTTTTGTTGTTGTTGGATGCGGAGGCGACCGAGATAAAACAAAACGTCCATTGATGGCTAAAATTGCTTGTCAATTTGCGACGCTTCCAATTTTTACTTCCGATAACCCACGCAGTGAAAATCCAAGCCAGATTTTGCGTGATATGGAAGCAGGCGTTGCCGGCCAACTGTATAAAGTAATAGAGGATCGTCGTGAGGCAATCGCCTATGCAGTTTCACAAGCTGAAGCTGGTGATGTCATTGTCATTGCCGGAAAAGGACATGAAACGTATCAACTAATAGGAGATCAAGTGCTGCACTTTGACGACCGTGAAGAAGCAAAGAAAGCAATTTTAAACAAATAAATGATTTTATTGTATGAGGAATGAGGGAGTAAGGAATGTTGGAACAAGTGATTTTTTATACGATTTTGGTAGCTTTTTTAATTACCGTCCTATTCTCCCCGATTTTTATTCCATTTTTAAGAAGACTTAAATTTGGGCAAAGCATTCGGGAAGAAGGGCCAAAATCACATCAAAAGAAAACAGGAACACCAACGATGGGCGGCATCATGATTTTGCTTGCGGTTACAATTGCGACACTCGTGATGACATTTAAATTTTCAGAACCATCGTTTGAAACATATTTATTATTATTCGTTACATTAGGGTTTGGTCTATTAGGCTTTTTAGATGATTTTATTAAAGTAGTGATGAAGCGAAATCTCGGTTTAACATCGAAACAAAAATTATTCGGTCAAATCGTTATTGCTGTTATTTTTTATTTAGTTTATCGACGCGCGGATCATTTTGTTCCTTCTTTAACGATTCCAGGAACGGATTTTGCTATTGATTTTGGATGGTTTTATGTGTTTATCGTGATTTTCTGGCTTGTTGGCTTCTCGAATGCTGTGAATTTAACAGATGGTTTAGACGGGCTTGTATCGGGAACGTCAGCTATTGCTTTTGGAGCGTTTGCTGTACTTGCTTGGAATCAATCTCAATATGATGTTGCTATTTTCTCTGTAGCTGTTGTAGGGGCTGTATTAGGATTTCTTGTCTTTAATGCTCACCCTGCCAAGGTGTTTATGGGAGATACAGGTTCACTAGCTTTAGGTGGAGCCATTGCTTCGATTGCGCTGTTAACAAATTTAGAATTAATGCTTGTTATTATTGGTGGAGTCTTTGTTATTGAAACATTATCGGTTATTTTGCAAGTTGGTTCGTTTAAATTAAGAGGGAAAAGAATTTTTAAAATGAGTCCGCTGCACCATCATTATGAGCTTTCTGGCTGGTCAGAATGGCGCGTTGTTGTGACGTTTTGGACGGTAGGATTACTTTGTGCAGTGCTCGGAATCTATTTAGAGGTGTGGGTGTAAAATGAAGGAAACAGCAAAATATTCACAAAAAAAAGTATTGGTATTAGGGTTAGCGAAAAGCGGGGTCACGGCTGCTTCCCTTCTTCATAAGCTAGGAGCATTTGTAACGGTGAATGATATGAAGCCACTGTCTGAGAATCCTGAGGCACAAGGACTGCTAGAGCAAGGTATTAAAGTGATATGCGGAAGTCATCCTATTGAGCTGTTGGATGAAGGCTTCGAGCTAATTGTCAAAAATCCAGGAATTCCTTATCGTAATCCGCTTATCAAAGGGGCTCTGGAAAAAGGGATTCCCGTTATTACGGAAGTAGAGCTTGCTTATCAAATTAGTGAGGCGCCGTTTGTTGGGATTACTGGAACAAATGGGAAAACAACGACGACTACATTAATTTTTGAAATGTTGAAGGCTGGGGACAAGTCGCCATTAATTGCTGGAAATATTGGTACAGTTGCTTCCGGTGTGGCTAAAGAGGCAAAAGCAGAGGATACAATCGTCATTGAGCTATCATCGTTTCAGTTAATGGGGATCGAAGAGTTTCGCCCGGAAATCGCACTTGTGACAAATCTATATGATGCTCATCTCGATTATCATAGCTCGAAGCAAGAATATGCAGAGGCGAAAGCAGCAATCACAAAAAATCAACAAAAGACAGATTTCTTTGTTTACAATGCAGACCAAGAAGACGTAAGACGCATGGCTGCCGGCTCACAGGCGGAGCTAGTTCCATTTTCAGCGACGACAAAACAGGAGCAAGGTGCCTATATAGAAGCGGGCGCTGTTTACTTCCGCGGTGAAAAAGTGATGAATACAGCGGATATTGCTCTGCCAGGTAAACATAATTTAGAAAATATTTTAGCCGCTATATCTGCTGTGAAATTAAAAGATGTTTCAAATGAAGCGATTCAATCGGTACTGTCGTCGTTTCATGGAGTAGAACACCGTTTGCAATATGTAGCCACAATAAAGAATCGTAAATTTTATAATGATTCAAAAGCGACGAATATTTTGGCTGCTTCTAAGGCGCTTGCGTCTTTCTCAGAACCAACGATTTTACTAGCTGGCGGCCTGGATCGCGGCAATGAGTTTGACGAATTGAAGGCGAGTATGAAAAATGTGAAAGCTGTTGTGACATTTGGGCAAACAGCAGAGAAAATTGAACGTGTAGCAAAAGAAATAGGAATAACGAATATTAAACGTGTCGATAATGTAGTAACGGCTGTTCCAGTTGCTTTCGAATTATCAAACGAGGGCGACTGCATTCTCCTTTCTCCTGCTTGTGCAAGCTGGGATCAATATAAAACATTTGAGCAAAGAGGGGACATGTTTATGGAGGCTGTGCATAAGCTGAAGTAAGAGCTTTTTATTGAAAGTATTTGGGCTTTACAGAAGAAAGCAGTATTGCTTTCACTTCGACATCTTAGAAAAAAGCGATAATGGTGGTTATCGCTTTTTTTTTGACTAAAGTATAGCCTGCCTATGTACGACTTCAGCTGGTGTTGCTCGCAAAAGGCTCTAAAATCTTCTTAGAGGTGGATTGTCTGTGCCATTAAAAAAATCTAATCCCGATTTAATTCTCATTATTGTGACACTAAGTCTTTTGGCCATTGGTTTAACTATGGTATACAGCGCCAGTGCTATTTGGGCAGATTATAAATTTGATGATTCTTTCTATTTTGCGAAGCGTCAGTTGTTGTTTGCCTGTTTAGGCGTTGTCGCGATGTTCTTTATTATGAATGTTGATTATTGGACGTGGCGCACATGGGCGAAGCTGCTGATTATTGTTTGCTTTATTTTACTATTAGCTGTTCTGGTTCCTGGAATTGGAATGACGCGTAATGGATCGCGAAGCTGGATTGGCGTTGGAGCTTTTTCTGTTCAACCATCAGAATTTATGAAGCTGGCGATGATTGCTTTTTTAGCCAAGTTTCTTTCTGAACGGCAAAAGCTGATTACATCATTTAAAAAAGGGATGCTGCCATCTCTAAGCCTTGTCTTTTTAGCTTTTGGGTTAATTATGCTTCAGCCTGATTTAGGAACGGGCACAGTTATGGTTGGTACGTGTATGGTCATGATTTTTATTGCTGGAGCAAGAATTAGCCACTTTGTTGGGCTAGGTTTAATCGGCGTTGCTGGTTTCGTAGTCCTCGTATTATCGGCTCCGTATCGAATAAAGCGAATTACGTCTTTCTTGGATCCGTGGGAAGATCCTCTTGGAAGCGGCTTCCAAATGATTCAATCTTTGTATGCGATTGGTCCAGGAGGTTTGTTTGGTCTTGGATTAGGGCAAAGTCGGCAAAAGTTCTTTTATCTTCCGGAGCCGCAAACGGATTTTATCTTTGCTATTTTATCGGAGGAATTAGGGTTTATTGGAGGCTCGCTCGTTCTATTTTTATTTGCTCTAATGCTTTGGCGAGGAATTCGCATCGCCCTAGGTGCTCCAGACCTTTATGGCAGTCTTGTGGCTGTTGGGATTATTGGAATGGTAGCCATTCAAGTGATGATTAATATTGGCGTTGTAACCGGGTTGATGCCGGTTACCGGAATTACCCTGCCTCTTTTAAGTTACGGAGGATCTTCGTTAACGTTGATGCTTATGGCCATCGGTGTGTTGTTGAACATTAGTCGTTATTCCCGTTTTTAAGGAGAAGCTCTGTTCATATAGAGCTTCTTTTTTTATAATCCGCTGTCTACATCAATCATCATTGATTAACAGACATTTGGGGAAAATTACTAATATAGATTATGGAGAATTTGTATAGAATTATTGGCATTAATGCCCTGTTTAGACTATAGTATAAGAGGCTAAAACGATGTAAAATAGTGATACGTCTGTCAATGCTGTTAAATCAAATTGTATGTCGGAATGTAGATGAAACATTTCGCTTTTAATACGTTAAAAACGTTTAATCCCCCCAAAGGATTGAAGGGGAAGAAAAGACATGGGCTTTCTTTGCTAGAGAGACAAGTGATGCTTTTCTAAAAGGAATATTGAGGAGGCTTATTTTTATGATGGAGGCAATTGTACAACAATTAAGAGATTTACAGGTTGGTAAAGTTCTTGTGAATGAACCGCTTGCAAATCATACAACGATGAAAATGGGAGGACCTGCGGATTTATTTATTGAACCTTCTTCGATTGAAAATTTGGAAAAAACGATGAAGATTATTAGAGAGAATAATCTGCCTTGGCGTGCAATCGGAAGAGGATCTAATTTGCTTGTAAGTGATGCTGGCATCGAAGGAGCCCTTATTAAATTGGGCAAAGGATTAGATCATTTGGAGATAAATGGGTCGGAAATCCGAGTTGGAGCAGGCTATTCGCTTGTTAGTCTTTCTGTGCAAATTAGCAAAAAAGGGTTAGCGGGTCTGGAGTTTGCCAGTGGCATTCCAGGGTCAGTTGGAGGTTCTGTGTATATGAATGCGGGGGCCCATGGTTCTGATATGAGTGAGATATTAGAGAAGGCCTATGTTTTATTTGCTGATGGTACGCTTGCGTGGCTCTCTAAAGAAGAGATGGAATTCTCTTATCGAACATCTATTTTACAAAAAAAACGTCCGGGGATTGTGTTAGAAGCTATCTTTCAGTTAACACCTGGTAATCGGGAAGAAATTGTAGCTAAAATGCAGAGCAATAAAAACTATCGGAAAGAGACACAGCCGTACAATCTTCCTTGTGCAGGCAGCATTTTTAGGAATCCACTTCCTCATTATGCAGGGCAGCTTGTACAAGAGGCTGGTTTAAAAGGGTATTCCATTGGTGGTGCACAAATTTCGCCAATGCACGGTAATTTCATTGTAAATACGGGAAATGGAAAGGCTGCTGATGTGTTAGCTTTAATTCAGCATGTAAAAGACACTGTGTTTAAACAATATGGAATTGTGATGGAGACAGAAGTTGAAATAATTGGTCGAAAATAATGGAACAATCTATAAACATACTTATGTACTGTGATATAATAAATTGCGGAAAATGAAGAATCGTCGAGTTTGGATAACTATTCTTGTAAATAAATGATGATGTAGAGCTTAATTAAGTTGAATAAGACGAAGTCGCTTTTCTGGTGTTTGATTTTACTTTTTAGGAAGAGGTGAAAGGGGTGGAGAAAGGGAAAGTCATTTCAATTGAGGATCGCATTCCAAAGCTGAAAAAGATAAGAAAGAGGAACACAAATCGTCGTTTAATATTCTTGCTGTCTCTCTTTTTTATTCTTGTTGGTTGCGTATTATACTTTCTATCACCATTAAGCCATGTAAAATCGGTCGAAGTAGAGGGAAATCGATATTTGTCTAAGGCGCAGATTGCAAAGCTGAGTAATATAAACAAAAATCAAAGTATATGGAAGGTCGACACAGCACAAATTGCGGCTAATATAAAGGAAAAGCCTGAAATTAAGAGTGCTGAGGTCGTTCCTGTGTTTCCTAATTCGATTAAAATTACAGTGTCAGAACATAATAAAATGGCTTATTTGCTTAAAGGAAAGCATTTTTATCCTATTCTTGAAAATGGAGAGATATTAGATGGTTTAGAGACAGGGGAAATCCCTGTATTTGCTCCTGTGTTAATTGATTTCAAAGAAGGAAAAGCTTTGAATCGCTTGTTGGAAGAATTGGTAAAATTGCCGGAAGAAATCCAGAATTTGGTTTCGGAAATTCATTATAAACCAACAAAAATGGATCCATATCATATTATAATGTATATGAATGACGGGTTTGAAGTAAGCGCGACGAGCGAAACTCTTTCTGAAAAAATGGTGCACTATCCCTCAATTGCAAATCAGTTAGATCCTAAAGTAAAAGGGATTATTGATTTAGAGGTAGGTTCATTTTTTAAAGCCTATCAGCCTCCTGAACAAGAGGAAGAGAAAGAGAAAGAGGGAGAATAAGTAATAGAAGGATATCTTTCTATTATCAATGCAATCTAGGAAATTTCTAAATTATATATTAAAAAAGTAATAAGAGGTTCCGAAATAAGATATAGCGATTATTATCGTTTGATCTTATACTGTATAATTTGTGTTGAAATTCCCTTTAAATGGTATCTCTTGGAGGGGAATGAGGTAGGAAGATTCGTTCATACGGTGTTACATTCTGTTTATATATCAGAATATATACAGCTTTATTATAATCGTGTGTCAACCGTATGTTTATCTTTTCTAGACGTGAATCTTAGTGTAGACTTGTATTGAGTATAGGCTGTGTTTGACAAAAAACTTTTTGGAATTTTACGTTCATGTTCGGATGATTTGGATAAAATGGTTGACTTCTTATAAAAAAACGAAAAAATCGTTCGTTTTTAAAAGGGAAACAGCTATAAATGACGAATAGATTAAGGAAATATCTATTATTGCTAGAAAATGGATATCCTTTTTGCCGGGCAGAAAGTAAGGTTGTCAAATAAGTTAAGAACGAAAATACTTTGCTTATAATTAATTGCTCTTACTATATAAACGTTAACGTTGTAATTCCAAAAAAATATATAATACTGAAGGAGGTGCCATGGAATGAACAGCAATGAATTTTACGTTAGTCTCGACATCGGTACATCCAGTGTAAAAGTAATCATTGGGGAAATGGTGAATGATACATTAAACATTATTGGTGTGGGAAATGTCAAATCGATGGGACTTAAAAAGGGATCCATAGTCGATATAGATGAAACCGTTCAATCTATTCAAAAAGCTGTTGAACAAGCAGAAAGAATGATTGGAATGGAGATACGAAAAGTAGTTGTCGGCATTAGCGGTAACCATGTGGATCTTCAGCCTTGTCATGGGGTTGTAGCTGTTTCAAGCGAGAACAAAGAAATTACAGAACATGATGTGATGCGTGTTAAAGAGGCAGCTGAGCTGATTACAATACCATCGGATCGTGAAATTATTGATACTGTGCCGATTCATTACAAAGTGGATGAATTAGATGAGATTAATGACCCAAGAGGTATGATTGGGGTTCGGCTTGAAATGCGTGGTATTTTAATTACAGGTCTACGCACGCTTTTACATAATTCGTTAAGATGTGTAGAGAAAGCAGGATTAGAAATTATAGATATCGCCCTTCAACCATTGGCAGCAGGCTCACTTGTGTTATCGAGGGATGAAAAGGATCTTGGCGTAGCCTTGGTAGATATTGGCGGGGGTTCTACGACATTAGCCATCTTTGAACAGGGTTATTTGAAGTATACATCGGTCATCCCAATTGGTGGCGAAACGATTACGAAGGATCTTTCCATTGTACTTCGAACGACGACAGAAGATGCAGAGAAGATTAAACTTAAGCATGGACATGCCTTTTATGATGATGCTTCTGAAGAGGAAGTATTTCAAATTCCGATTATTGGCAGCGACCAACAACAGCCTTGTAATCAATTAATGTTGGCAGATATAATTGAGGCAAGGATGACTGAAATATTTGAGTTGATCCAAGATGAATTAAATAGACTTGGATTCTCAGATGTACCAGGAGGGTTTGTACTAACTGGCGGTGGTGTGAAGATGCCTGGCGTGCTAGATTTAGCACAATACGTTTTCCAAAATCGAGTCAGAACGGCTGAGCCGAATTATATTGGAGTTCGTGAACCACAATATACGACAGCTGTTGGTTTGATTAAACATGCATGTAAAAAAGAGAGAATGCAGAAAAACACTGCTACAAAGACACCTGATGTTGCTATGCCGACTCAAGAACAAAACGAGCCGCGTAAACCAAGGCAGACACAACAGCCGCAAGAGGCCCCTGCCAAAAAACAAGGTGAATCTAAATTCAAAAAAATTCTAGGATACTTTTTTGAATAAAACAAAGAAAAAGGGAATTTCGTCAAAATAGGAGGCCTGTCATGTTAGAGTTTGATTCTAATTTAGAACAATTAGCAATGATAAAAGTTATAGGTGTTGGCGGCGGCGGAAACAATGCTGTGAACCGTATGATTGAGCATGGAGTACAAGGTGTAGAATTTATTGCTGTGAACACCGATGCTCAAGCTCTTAATCTATCTAAAGCAGAAGTAAAGATGCAAATCGGCGGTAAATTAACACGTGGATTAGGTGCCGGTGCGAATCCAGAGGTTGGGAAGAAAGCGGCCGAAGAAAGTAAAGAACAAATCGAAGAAGCTCTTCGTGGTGCAGATATGGTGTTTGTTACTGCTGGTATGGGTGGCGGAACAGGGACTGGTGCAGCTCCGGTTATTGCGCAAATTGCAAGAGATTTAGGAGCGCTAACGGTTGGAGTGGTTACTCGTCCATTTACATTCGAAGGACGCAAGCGTGCGACACAGGCCCAAGGCGGCATTTCAGCGATGAAGGAATCGGTAGACACGTTAATTGTCATTCCAAACGATCGTCTTTTAGAAATTGTTGATAAAAGTACACCGATGCTTGAAGCATTCCGTGAAGCGGATAATGTTCTTCGCCAAGGGGTACAAGGTATTTCAGATTTGATTGCTACACCAGGTTTGATTAACCTCGATTTTGCCGATGTGAAGACGATTATGTCAAACAAAGGCTCTGCCCTTATGGGAATTGGAATTGCCTCTGGAGAAAATCGTGCAACAGAAGCTGCCAAAAAAGCAATCTCCAGTCCATTGCTTGAAAAATCCATTGATGGTGCACAAGGTGTGCTTATGAATATTACAGGTGGTACGAATTTAAGTTTATTTGAAGTTCAGGAAGCAGCTGATATTGTAGCGACTGCGTCTGATCAAGAGGTAAACATGATTTTTGGTTCGGTCATTAATGAGAATTTAAAAGATGAAATTGTTGTAACGGTTATTGCAACAGGCTTCAATGAAGTAGAGCAACCATTACGTCAGGCTGCACGTCCTTCATTTGGACAACAGCAACCGAGAACACAACCACAATCACAACCTCAACAGCCATCACAGCAGCCAACTATGAAGCGTGAAGTGAAAAGAGAAGAAACACATGAGCCACCGGTTCGCAGTGTAAATAATCAAGCGGAAGAAACATTGGATATTCCAACATTCCTTCGCAACCGTAATAGACGTCGTTAAGGAATACTAATGATTGAAAAAGATTCAAAGGTTATGATTTTATGTAGCCTTTGAATCTTTTTTTGTTTATCTACAAGTATTGTCGATTTTTCTCTAGTCTCTCATGCTTTAGTTTTAGACCTTTTTTGGGGCTATGCCTCTATCTGAAAAAAAGAACCAATACTTATAGTGTTTTTTCAACAAAAAGGTTGAAAAACTTTTACAATTTCAGCACAAAAAGTGACACACTTTCGCAAAGCAGGTACGTTATACTCTTTTCAAGAACGATAGACCATCAACAAGGTGATCTACATGATTATGAAAAAATGAAGTGGAAGAATAAAGGCGGCGTGAACGTAAGCATGCACCACTAAAAGCGCTAGGATACATCAAATGTTCCCCTAACTTGAAGGTGATGTAAAAGATGCGGAGTTCCGCCCCTTTTCCTTCGAAAGGAGTGAACGGCTTGACAGTATACGTAGATATCATTTGGCTATTAAATTGGCTTTTTGACTGTCTTCTTTTGTATTGGACTGCGATCATCTTAAAGCGACGAGTACCGTTATGGCGGCTGGTAGCAGGTGGTTTAATCGGTTCCTTCATTATCGCGTTGGCATTCACTTCATATTCTGCTTTGACTGATAACATCTATATGAAATTATTATTTTCCGTCTTTATGGTGTTGACTGTATTTGGCTTTATTCGTTTAAAACTCTTTTTGAAGACACTTATGACACTGTATTTTGTGACCTTTTTATCAGGAGGAATTTTACTTGGGCTCCATTATTTCTTCTCGTTTCAAGTGGCAGAAATGGCTACTAGTACACAAATGGGTATGAATCGTTTCGGTGATCCGATGAGCTGGCTGTTTGTAGCGCTTGGTTTTCCACTTGCGTGGCAGTTTTCGAAACGAATGCTTGATGGAATGGAAATGACGAAACTCAACTATGAACAGATAGTGACGGTAACGGTTGAGGTAGCGGACTTTAAAGCTGAATTTCAAGGCCTCATTGATAGCGGGAATCAGCTGTATGATCCGATTAGTCGTTCTCCGGTCATGATTGTGTCAATTGTTGGACAGGAGTCACATATCCCGGCTGATATGTTGGAGCTTTTTGAAAATCCTGATACTATGCTGCAAGAAGGTGAAATGACGAACTACACCTGGGCTGAACGAATTCGCGTGATTCCTTATAAAGTAGTTGGACAGAGTCATCAATTATTGACCGCTATTAAACCAGATTCTTTGCGCATTCAGTGTAACGAAAAAGTATACGAAGTAGAACGTGGCCTTGTGTCGTTCACTTTGCAGCAGCTTTCGGCAGAGAATGCGTATCAATGTATTGTGCATCCGAAAATGTTGACAGGCATTCCTGTTCCGAGTGCTTCATAGGGCGATAATCTATGAGTCTCATTTTTATTACAGAATATTATTAATGGATGTGTCATGTAACAAAGTTGTTCATTAATCCGCATATGGAATACACCATAATCGCGTTCAATAATAAAGTCTAAGTGTAGAAGGGAGAATTACTTTGAGGAAATTTATTCTTCGTATAACGTACTTGTGGTACAAATTATTATTTAAATTAGGGCTCAAAACAGATGAGGTTTTTTATATAGGCGGGAGTGAAGCTTTGCCACCGCCCCTATCAAAAGAAGAAGAAGAAATCTTAATTAATAAGCTGCCAAAGGGAGATGAGGCGGCTCGTTCCATCTTAATTGAACGTAACTTAAGACTCGTGGTCTATATTGCTCGTAAATTTGAAAACACAGGCATTAATATTGAGGATCTTATCAGCATTGGAACGATTGGGTTAATTAAGGCGGTTAATACGTTTAACCCAGAGAAGAAAATTAAATTAGCTACCTATGCATCGAGATGTATTGAAAATGAAATTCTTATGTATTTACGAAGAAACAATAAAATTCGTTCGGAAGTATCTTTTGATGAACCATTAAATATTGATTGGGATGGGAATGAGCTTTTACTATCAGATGTATTAGGTACAGAGGAAGATATTATAACGAAAGATTTAGAAGCGAATGTTGATCGAAATTTATTGACGAAAGCACTAACCCAACTATCGGACCGTGAAAAGCAAATTATGGAGCTGCGCTTTGGACTAGCAGGTGAAGAGGAGAAGACTCAAAAGGATGTAGCAGATATGCTTGGTATTTCTCAATCTTATATCTCACGTTTGGAAAAACGAATTATTAAGCGGCTTCGAAAAGAGTTTAATAAAATGGTGTAAAAAATTTTTTCTAATGCTGATAAATAGTGATGTAATCAATATTTTCTAGCTAAACTGACATGTTTCGACGACAAACAAGTGCATATTTTTCCCTCCCGCGGAGATACTGATGTTTGTACAGCGCTCCTGTGAGGAGGGAATAAATTTGTCTCGTAATAAGGTTGAAATCTGCGGTGTTGATACATCGAAATTACCGGTTTTAAAGAACGATGAAATGAGAGTACTCTTTAAAGAAATGCAGGATGGCGATATTTCAGCAAGAGAGAAACTGGTAAATGGGAATCTTAGGCTCGTTTTGAGCGTCATTCAACGCTTTAATAATCGCGGGGAATATGTAGATGATCTATTTCAGGTAGGCTGTATAGGGTTAATGAAGTCCATTGATAACTTTGACCTCGGTCAAAATGTAAAATTTTCAACGTACGCTGTACCCATGATTATTGGTGAAATTAGACGTTACTTGCGTGATAATAATCCAATTCGTGTGTCTCGTTCGTTAAGGGATATCGCCTACAAAGCTTTGCAAGTAAAAGAAAAGCTCATAAGCCAAACGCTTCGTGAGCCAACAGCAGAAGAAATCGCAAAAGTGTTGGAGGTACCCCATGAGGAAATTGTCTTTGCTCTAGATGCAATCCAAGATCCTGTTTCTTTGTTTGAACCGATTTATAATGACGGCGGGGATCCAATTTATGTACTCGACCAGTTAAGTGACGAGAAAAACAAAGATAGTACGTGGATTGATGAAATTGCTGTGAACGAAGGCATGCGCCGCCTAAATGAACGTGAAAAAATGATTTTACGTAAACGATTCTTTCAGGGAAAAACGCAAATGGAGGTAGCTGAGGAAATCGGCATTTCACAGGCGCAAGTTTCTCGGTTAGAAAAAGCGGCCATTAAACAAATGAATAAAAATATCCAACATTAAGCGCGTTACAAGCTTGCCCAACTGGGTAAAGAAGCCCTTCTTTACCCTTTGCTCAGCAAGCTATGTAGCGGGCTTTTTATTTTTGTTCATTTATAGATGGGGCTAGAGTGAATAGGAGTAAAAGATCAATAACGTTCTATAATAGAGCCCTCACTTTATCCTACACTCAATGGGCAGTAAGCCCTTACTGATAGAAGTTTCACTTTATATGACATGATTGAGTTGAATGAACCATATTATTGAATATATTCTTCTTTTTCATCGATTATGTTTCATGGGAGCCTTTGTTTTATCATATATATGAATCAACAGGTACATCAATGAAATGGAGCTGATGTTCGTTGACAAGAATTTCTGATTTTCAGATTAAAGATATTGTTAATATAGCAGACGGAAAAAAGCTAGGAAATATGACTGATTTAGAAATTAATACAGCTACTGGTAAAATTGAAGCAATTGTTGTTTCTAACAGCAGCAGATGGATGGGAGTATTTGGGCGGGATCAAGAAATCGTCATTCCATGGCATAAAATTAAAAAAATTGGAACGGATGTTATTCTCGTTGAGCACCAGTTATTGTTTCAAACAGAAATGCCCGATGATCAGTATTAACATGAGCGATTGCGTGATAAATGTGGTACACTAAATAAAAAATAATGAGGAATAATATATGCGAGAACCATTTACTTTAATCAAAGATCGATATTTGCTTATTGATTCATGGACTAAAAAAGATTCTAACCTTGTTGCAGGGTTTACGACGAAAAACGGCGGAGTGAGTCAAAAAGAGTATCAAACGCTAAATATTGGCTTTCACGTTGATGATCGTCTCGTAGATGTGCAGGCCAATCGCCGTCTTTTGGCGGAGGATCTCTCATTTTCATTGAATTGTTGGGTAGGTGCAGAGCAAACGCATGAAACCTATATTCAACGAATCGGTCGTTCAGATGCAGGTAGAGGAGCAATCGAATACGAATCTAGCTTCAAAAGGACAGACGGTTTTTATACATCGGAGAAAAATATATTGCTGACTCTTTGTTACGCAGATTGTGTGCCATTATTGTTTTATGCACCGAAACAAGGCTTTATCGGCGCGACACATGCTGGGTGGAAAGGGACGGTTGGTGAAATCGCCGGTAAAATGATTAAAGCTTGGCAAGGAGAGGGGATATCAGCAAACGAAATCTTTGTTGTGATTGGACCTTCAATTTGTTCAAATTGCTATATGGTAGATGATAAAGTTATCCATCGTGTGCAAAAATTGCTGGAAGAATATGACGAAAAGCCATATAATTTAATCAGTGAAGGACAGTATCAATTAGATTTGAAGCATTTAAACGCTATCATATTAGAAAAATCCGGAGTTCCAAAACATCAGATAGATATATCAACCTATTGTACAAGCTGTCATGATGATTTATTTTATTCACATCGACGTGATAAAGGACGTACAGGTCGTTTGATGAGCTTTATTGGTTGGAAGGAGGAGTAATGTAGCTGTGAAAGTTGCAGATAAATTATTACACATCGAAGAACAAATACAAGAGGCATGTGCGCGTAGCAACAGGAAGCGTGAGGAGGTTACGCTAATTGCTGTTACAAAATATGTAACAATAGAGCGGGCAAAGGAAGCTCTCGAAGCGGGAATTGAGGACTTAGGAGAAAATCGTGACGAAGGGCTTTTAGCTAAATATGAAGTATTACAGGACAGGCCAAATTGGCACTATATAGGATCATTACAAACACGTAAAGTGAAGAACGTTATTGATAAAATTGCCTATATTCATTCATTGGATAGAATTTCTTTAGCCGCAGAGATTCAAAAACGAGCAAATGAACCGATAAAATGTTTAGTACAGGTGAATGTTTCCGGTGAAGAATCTAAACATGGACTTAAACCGAGTGAAGTGCTCCCGTTTATTCAAGAATTAGCGGAGTATGATCGAATTATTGTAGCTGGGTTAATGACAATGGCGCCGTTAACAGATGATGAGCAAGCATTGCGAACATGCTTCCGAGGACTTAAAGAACTTCAAATGCAGATTCAGGAGGCTAAGCTTGCTCATGCACCGTGTACAGAGTTATCAATGGGGATGTCTAATGATTTTGTCATTGCAATTGAAGAAGGAGCAACGATGATTCGAATAGGTACTGCATTGGTGGGCGAAGAATCTTAAGGAGGTACGCGAATGTCGATTGTATCAAAATTCAAATCTTATTTTGCGTTAGATGATGAGTATGAGTATAAGGAAGAAGTGGTAGAGAAAGAGGTTGAAGAGCCAAAAGTGGTTAAGACCTCGAAACCAGCTCCTGTTAATACATCGAATAATAATATCGTAAGTTTGCAAAGCGTACAAAAATCTTCTAAAGTAGTATTATTGGAACCTCGTGCTTATGCGGATGCACAGGAAGTAGCCGATCATTTAAATAATAAGCGAGCCGTTGTTGTGAATTTACAACGAATTCAGCGTGATCAAGGAAAGCGTATCGTTGATTTTTTAAGTGGGACCGTTTATGCAATTAATGGGGATATTCAAAAAATAGGAACAGATATTTTTTTATGTACGCCTGCTAACGTCGATGTTTCCGGAAACATTACTGGTTTCGGGTTCGATGAGGAAGATGAGGAAACGAGGTGGTAGTATTTTATGGGAGTAATCTTAAGTTTATTTGTAACACTTATTGAAGTGTATTCTATCGCATTAATTATTTATATTTTAATGTCATGGTTCCCGAATGCTAGAGAATCAGCTGTGGGTCAGTTTTTTGCTAAAGTTTGTGAGCCGTATTTAGAACAGTTCCGCAAATTTATTCCACCGCTAGGAATGATTGATATTTCTCCAATCGTGGCGATACTTGTTTTAAATCTCGCGAAATCGGGCGTGTTTCAACTTGCTAATTGGATTAGCTGACAAGTGATGTACTCTTTAGAGTGGACGTGTATAGTCTGCAATAAACGCATACCATTTTTATATTGTCAATCATGAACATACATAGGGAGTTGTACATGAGTATTTATCAACATTTTAGACCGGAGGAAAAGGAGTTTATCGATGGAGCTGCGAGTTGGATTCAACAAGTGAAGAACTCTTATGCACCGAAGCTTACAGACTTTCTTGATCCGCGTCAGCAGCAAATTGTTCTTTCTTTGTTAGGACGTGATGAGGATGTTCACTTGCAATTTTATGGTGGTGCTGATACGGTAGAACGTCGACGAGCGTTATTATTTCCAGACTACTTTTCCCCGGAATTGAGCGATTTTCAACTCAGTCTCTATGAAATCTCTTATCCTAAAAAATTTATTACACTTGAACATCGTCATGTACTTGGAACGCTTATGTCGCTCGGATTAAAGCGCGAAAAATTTGGTGATATTCTCATAAAAGATGACGAGGTTCAGTTTATTGCGGCTGAAGAAATCGATACGTATTTAATGGCTAATCTTGAAAAGGTCGGCAAAGCAACAGTAACGATTAAGAAGCGTCCATTTTCACACATTATTCAAGTGGATGAGAATTGGGTGGAGCACTATTTAACTGTTAGCTCTTTAAGGCTTGATACGGTACTTGCAACGGCTTTGAATATATCACGACAAAAGGCTCAGGCATTGATTGTGGCTGGTAAAGTGAAATTGAATTTTAAGCAAACAGAAAAAACTTCAGAGGAATGCCAAGTCGGAGATGTGATTTCGGTTAGAGGATTTGGTCGATGTAAGATTATTTCGATTGATGGGAAAACAAAAAAAGACAAGTGGAAAGTGCTAATCGGTAAGAAGAAATAATCGTTTAGCGAAAGGGATTTTATAGATATTTGTCGAATCATAGAGAGAAGAATTTGTTGTGGAGGTGCCCTTAATGCCCTTAACTCCGATGGATATACATAATCAAGAGTTTAGTAAAGTGTTTCGTGGGTATGATGAAGATGAGGTAAATGAATTTCTTGATCAAATTATTAAAGATTATGAGCTCGTTTTACGAGAAAAGAAAGAAATTGAACAAAAATTAGAAGAAACATACGAACGCCTAGGGCATTTTACAAATATTGAAGGTACGCTTAATAAATCGATTCTTGTTGCTCAAGAAGCAGCGGAAGAAGTGAAGCGTAATGCACAAAAAGAAGCAAAGTTGATTATTAAAGAAGCCGAAAAAAACGCGGATCGAATTGTCAACGATTCGTTACTTAAGGCGCGTAAAATAGCAGTTGAAATCGAAGAGCTCAAGAAGCAATCGAAAGTGTTCCGCATGCGTTTTAAAATGCTTGTCGAAGCACAGCTTGATTTATTAGATAATGAGGATTGGGATCACCTTCTTGAATATGAAGTAGATGCAACTGAAATTGAAATAAATGATGGAGTCAAGGAAGAAAATTAAACGATTCCTTGACGAGTAGTACGTATTTCGCATATAATTTTTTAACAAAACCATTTAGATAATTAAGTAGACGATGACGGGGACAGTATATTTCTTCAAAATCTTATTTAAGCGATTCGGGGATGGTGGGAGCCCGGAAATAAGAGAAGAATAGAAGATCACCCTAGAGTTCCAAGTTGAACGCAATTTTGCTAGTAAACAAGGCGTTACATTCACGTTATGAATGCTCAAAGAGGATGGCTCTTGCTTTTTAGGAGGAGTAATCTAACCAGGGTGGTACCGCGGGAATCCAAGCTTTCTCGTCCCTTTACTAGGGATGAGGAGGCTTTTTTATTTGTCCTGTCATTGTTTCAGAAAATTGTCTAAATAAAGATGGAGGATATATACATGGATTATAAAGATACGTTATTGATGCCAAAAACAGAATTTCCGATGCGTGGGAATTTACCGAAGCGTGAACCGGAAATTCAGGCAAAATGGGAAGAAGCGAATATTTACAAACAAGTGCAACAGCATACAGAAGGGCGCCCGTTATTTATTTTGCATGATGGCCCTCCTTATGCAAATGGCGATATTCATATGGGTCATGCGTTGAATAAAATTTTAAAAGATTTTATCGTTCGCTTTAAATCGATGAACGGTTTTCATGCCCCTTATGTACCAGGGTGGGATACGCACGGTTTACCAATTGAAACGGCATTAACGAAAAAAGGTGTAAAACGTAAAGAAATGAGCGTAGCTGAATTCCGCAAGCTTTGTGAAGAGTACGCTTATGAGCAAATTAATAATCAACGTGAACAATTTAAGCGTTTAGGTGTTCGTGGAGATTGGGAAAATCCTTATATTACATTAAAACCAGAATATGAAGCACAACAAATTAAAGTGTTCGGCGATATGGCGAAAAAAGGGTATATCTATAAGGGGAAAAAACCTGTTTATTGGTCTCCTTCAAGTGAATCAGCGCTTGCTGAAGCGGAGATTGAGTATCAAGATAAACGTTCGGCTTCCATCTATGTTGCATTTGAAGTACGTGATGGGAAAGGTGTTCTTGAAGAAGGTGTCAAAATCGTCATTTGGACGACAACGCCTTGGACAATGCCTGCTAACTTAGGAATTTCTGTTCATCCGCAATTGAAATATGTGGTTGTAGAAGCTGCTGGTGAGAAATATTTAGTTGCTGAAGCATTACTTGAAGCTGTAACGACGGCAATCGGTTGGGAAAACCCACAAGTCATTCAAACGGTAAAAGGTGCAGAGCTAGATCGTGTAGTAGCGAAACATCCACTATATGACCGCAATTCATTAGTCATGCTAGGTGAGCACGTTACAACAGATGCTGGTACAGGATGTGTTCATACGGCACCAGGACACGGGGAAGATGACTTTATCGTTGGTCAAAAATATGGTTTAGATGTTCTTTGTCCGGTAGATGAAAAAGGTGTTATGACAGAAGAAGCTGGTGAATTTGCAGGATTATTCTATGATGAAGCAAATAAACCAATTACAGAAAAATTAAAAGAAGCAGGTGCGTTGTTAAACTTAAGCTTTATCACGCATTCTTATCCACATGATTGGCGCACAAAGAAACCGACAATTTTCCGTGCAACGGCTCAATGGTTTGCCTCAATTAAGGACTTCCGTGAAGACCTGTTAACAGCGATTGCTGAAACAAAATGGGTGCCAGCGTGGGGAGAAACACGTCTTTATAATATGGTTCGTGATCGTGGCGATTGGTGTATTTCCCGTCAACGTGCATGGGGTGTTCCGATTCCAGTGTTTTATGCGGAAAATGGTGAACCAATTATCACAGACGAAACGATTAATCATGTATCAGAATTATTCCGTGAGCATGGTTCAAACGTGTGGTTTGAGCGTGAAGCGAAAGACCTTCTTCCTGAAGGATTTACGCATGAAGGCAGCCCAAATGGCGTATTTACAAAAGAAACAGATATTATGGATGTTTGGTTTGACTCGGGTTCTTCTCATCAAGCCGTTTTAGAGGAGCGCGATGAGCTGCAACGTCCAGCAGATTTATATTTAGAAGGCTCTGACCAATATCGTGGTTGGTTTAACTCTTCTCTTTCTACAGGAGTTGCGGTTACAGGAAAAGCCCCGTATAAAGGCGTATTAAGTCATGGATTTGCTTTAGATGGTGAAGGACGTAAAATGAGTAAATCGGTTGGGAATGTCGTTATCCCGGCAAAAGTTATGAATCAATTAGGTGCTGATATTTTACGTCTATGGGTAGCATCTGTAGATTATCAAGCAGACGTTCGTGTATCGGATGCTATTTTGAAACAAGTGGCGGAAGTATACCGTAAAATCCGTAATACATTCCGTTTCTTATTAGGAAACTTAGACGGTTTTAATCCAGAAACAGATAAAGTAGCTATTACTGATTTACGTGAAGTCGATCAATACATGTTAGTGAAATTAAATAAATTAATTAAAAATACGAAACAAGCATATGACAATTATGAATTTGCGACAATTTATCATCTTATCAATAATTTCTGTACACAAGATTTAAGTTCATTCTATCTTGATTATGCGAAAGATATTTTATACTGTGAAGCACCGAATGGGAAAGATCGTTTAGCGATTCAAACGGTATTATACGAAGCGTTAGTAAGCTTAACGAAGCTTGTTTCACCAATTCTTTCTCATACAGCTGATGAAGTATGGGCGTTTATTCCAGGTGTAACAGAAGCAAGTGTTCAATTGACATTAATGCCTGAAGAGCTTTCAATTGATGGAGCAGAAGCGATTGAAGAAAAATGGAATATGTTTATGAACTTGCGTAATGATGTGTTAAAAGCATTGGAAGAAGCGCGTAATGAAAAAGTGATCGGTAAGTCGTTAAATGCGAAAGTATCAGTGTATGTGAAGGAAGATGTGAAAAACCTGCTTGCTAGCATTGAAGAAAACATGGAACAATTATTTATCGTTTCACAATTCGAAGTAGCAGGCGATGTATCTGAAGCTCCTCAAGAGGCAGTTACACTAGAATATGCGGCCATTGTTGTTTCAAAAGCGAACGGTGAAACATGTGAACGTTGCTGGAATGTGTCTGAAGCGGTTGGTGAAGTAGAAGAACATGCAACATTATGTCCACGCTGTGCAACAGTTGTAAAAGAACATTATGTCAATCAATAATTTTTTAGGGAACTAGACCTTCTATCGGGTCTAGTTCTTTTTTCAGCTTTGATTAAACAATATTTTTGAACGTGCTCTATTCTTTTTTTTCTCCTTTTTACATACTTTGTTATAGACAGACTTCGAGGAGGCGAATACAGATGAAAATTTCAGCCATTAAGCAACAAGCGCGAGGTGCCTTACAAGGAAAGTGGGGACTTTGTGTTCTTCTTTCCTTTCTTACATTCCTGATTTTTAGTATTATTCCAAATGTTGTATCCCTTCTATTTGGTGGAGGGTGGGAGTTAAGTGAGGTAAGTGAAGGATCAACATCAGTATCAGCAACAGCAGCGGTACCATGGCAAGCGAGTGTAGCAAATATTATTGTGTCTCTTCTTTTGATTCCATTATCGGTTGCGGTGTATTGGTTTTATCTTTCGATTGCTCGTCTAGAAGGAGCTAGGTTATCGCAAGTGTTTGCGATTTATGCAGATTGGAAAAGGTCGTTAAAATTAATTGGAACGTCGATTGTAGTGAGCATTTTTGTTTTTCTTTGGAGCTTATTGCTTATTATCCCAGGTATTATTAAACAATTTTCTTATTCCCAAACATTCTTCTTATTAAAAGATCATCCGGAATATTCGATATTGGAGGCAATTACAGAAAGTAAAGTGCGAATGAAAGGATATAAGTGGAAATACTTCTTGCTTCATTTAAGTTTTATCGGATGGGGGATTCTTTCTGTAATTACATTTGGAATCGGATTTTTATGGTTAATTCCTTATATTACAACATCAACAGCTACTTTTTATAATGAGTTGATTAAAACACAAGAGTCACAATGACATAAAGTGAAACTTCCATCAATGAGGGCCTTATTGTGCGTTAAGTGTAGAGTAGAGTAGAGTAATACGGAAAGGCGTTGTAGAGGACATACCTGCAACGTCTTTTTGTTAGTGGATGGAAAGGATAAGTGATTTGATGGACGGACTAAGGTGCCTTGAGCTTTTCTCATTCACATTCGCCATGAAATCGTTGTTTATGCTACAATGCATAAGTAAAGATTGAATTAGTTTGGGGGAAGTTTGATGCGGTATTACGTAATTGCCCTTTTTGTAATTGTGATGGATCAGCTGACAAAATGGATGATTGTGAAAAGAATGGAGTATGGTGAAAGCATTGAAGTAATTGAAAATCTTTTGTATATTACTTCACATCGGAATCGCGGGGCTGCATGGGGAATACTAGAAGGGCAGATGTGGTTCTTCTATGCAATTACAGTTGCGGTTATTATTGCTCTTGTTTATTACATACAGAAAATGGCGAAGCAAAGCGTCTTAATTGGTGTTTCATTAGCTTTTATGCTCGGTGGAGCCATTGGGAATTTTATCGACCGCGTATTTCGTCAAGAAGTGGTTGATTTTGTACATACGTATATTTTTACCTATAGCTTCCCAATCTTTAATATAGCGGATGCTGCGTTAACGATTGGAGTCGGACTACTCATTATTTATATGATATTAGAAGAAAAACTTGCTAAGGAGAAAACAAATGGATAAATTGCAATACAGCATAGATGAAACACTACAAGGAGTACGGATTGATAAAGCGTTGTCGACATTGAATCAAGAAGGATCACGCACGCAAATTCAGCAGTGGATTAAAGAGCAGCATGTACTCGTAAATGGGTCTGTTGTAAAAACTAATTATAAATGCAGTGCAGGAGATATCGTGGAAATTACGATTCCAGAACTGGAGGAGCTAGATGTCGTGGCTGAACCGATGGATCTAGATATCTATTATGAAGATGCGGATGTACTAGTCGTTAATAAGCCAAGAGGGATGGTCGTGCATCCAGCTCCTGGACATCATTCCGGTACACTTGTAAATGGCTTAATGGCTCATTGTACAGACTTGTCTGGTATTAATGGGGTGATGCGCCCTGGAATCGTTCATAGAATTGATAAAGATACATCCGGCTTACTTATGGTAGCTAAAAACGATGTAGCACATGAAAGCCTTGTTCAGCAATTAGTAGATAAAACGGTGACGCGTAAATATCAAGCGGTTGTTCACGGGGTTATTCCTCATGATTATGGAACAATTGACGCACCAATTGGTCGTGATAAAAAAGATCGCCAAAGCATGACCGTTACGGAGGAGAATTCGAAGCATGCGGTTACTCATTTCCGTGTAATTGAGCGTTTTAAAGCCCATACATTAGTAGAATGTCAGCTTGAAACAGGAAGAACGCATCAAATTCGTGTGCATATGAAGTATATTGGTTTTCCGCTTGCGGGTGATCCAAAATATGGTCCGAAGAAAACGTTGAAATTCAATGGACAAGTGCTTCATGCAGGGTTACTTGGATTTGTGCATCCTCGTACACAAGAATATTTAGAATTCGAGGCACCGCTTCCTCAAGATTTTGTTGAATTACTGGAGTATTTACGAAAAAGTAATTGACAATACTACGCAAACATTTTATTATAATAATAACTTAATGAACCTTTAACACAGTCCAGAGAGGCTGAGAAGGTAACGGAATGAGTAATAGGATAGAATTGCCTATTACGGATGTTACAAAATTCTCATGCCTTTTGAAGGTATGAGAATTTTTTTGTTAAAGTGTCCATCATATAAAATGGATGGGGGTGGCTAGCTTGAAGGAAAAGGCAATCGTCCTTGACGAACAAGCTATACGCAGAGCGCTAACGAGAATTGCTCACCAAATTATCGAGAAAAACAAAGGGATTGAACACTGTGTGTTAATAGGCATTCGCACACGTGGAATTTACTTGGCTAACCGCCTTGCTGAACGAATTCAGCAGATTGAAGGAAAAGCCATTCAAATTGGTGAAATCGATATTACGATGTATCGTGATGATTTGTCGAAGAAGACAACTGATGGTGAACCATTAGTAAAAGGTTCAGATATCAACGTGGATATTACGGATAAGACGGTGGTTTTAGTAGATGATGTATTATTTACGGGTCGCACAGTACGAGCGGCATTAGACGCCTTGGTTGATATTGGAAGACCTTCACAAATTCAACTTGCAGTTCTTGTTGATCGCGGTCATCGCGAATTGCCGATTCGCGCCGATTTCGTTGGGAAAAACGTACCAACATCTCACTCAGAGAAAATTTCTGTTACGTTAACAGAAATTGATGATATTGATCAAGTAAGTATACTAGAAAAATAAAATATTCCCTTTTAACAGGCAGTCCAGAGAGGCTGACAAAGGGGGTCGCAAACTTAGAATGTGTATTCGATGCATGCGATTGCACATTCTAGGTAACCCTCTTTGTAAATAAGCAAAGAGGGTTTTTTATGACATCAAAGATTGTTGCAGCATACTAGGAGGATTACATCATGAAAGAAACAAAAAGAGATGTCTTGTTAGATGTCGAGGATGTCCCGAAAGCAGGACAATGGATTACGTTAAGTTTACAACATTTGTTCGCGATGTTTGGATCAACGGTATTAGTACCGATTTTAGTCGGGCTCAGTCCAGCTGTTGCTTTAGTATCAAGTGGACTTGGAACATTAGCTTACTTATTGATTACTAAAGGGCAAGTTCCGGCTTATCTTGGTTCATCATTTGCTTTTATTACTCCGATTCTTGTCGCTAAAGCAACCGGAGGACCAGAAGCGGCAATGATTGGTTGTTTTGTAGCCGGTTTGGTATACGGATTTATTGCATTGATTATTAAAAATGTGGGTATTAAATGGTTAATGAATATATTACCTCCAGTTGTTGTCGGACCGGTTATTATGGTTATTGGTTTAAGCTTAGCTGGAACAGCAGTTAAAATGGCGATGTACGAGGATCCGAATGCTAAAACATTAGTTTATAGTACAACTCATATTACGATTGCTCTTATTACTGTGGCTACAATTATTTGTTGTAACGTATTTTTTAAAGGTTTTCTTAGCATTATCCCAGTTTTAATGGGGATTATTGTTGGATATATTTGCTCGGTTTTTGCGGGGATTGTAAACTTTGAAAAAATTAAAGAAGCAAAATGGTTCGATGTTCCGGATTTACTGATTCCATTCGCGACGTATACACCGAATTTTTCATGGTCTGTAATTCTAATTATGTTACCAGTTGTTATCGTAACGTTATCAGAACACATTGGGCATCAAATGGTACTAAGTAAAGTGGTCGGCAGAAATTTTCTTAAAAAACCAGGCTTACATCGTTCTATTTTAGGGGATGGTACTGGGATTGTGATTGGATCTTTAATCGGAGGACCGCCGCTTACATCTTACGGGGAAAACATTGGTGTATTAACGATGACACGAGCATTTAGCGTGTATGTGATAGGTGGGGCAGCCGTAACAGCAATCATCTTCGGATTTGTTGGAAAAGTGTCAGCAATGCTTAGCTCGATTCCTTCAGCTGTTATGGGTGGAGTTTCAATCCTGTTATTTGGAATTATCGCTTCAAGTGGATTAAGAATGTTAATCGATCATAAAGTAGATTTTGATCAAAAACGTAACCTAATGATTGCTTCTGTCGTACTTGTTTTAGGAATCGGGGGCGCCTTCATTAATTTACCAGGTAATGTTCAATTATCGGGTATGGCTTTATCGGCTATTGTTGGAGTGGTCCTTAACCTTGTATTACCAGGTCGTGAAAAAAATAATGGTGACATGTTTGAACAATAATGTAATACTATAATAAGACGTAATAGAATAACTAACCACCTTTTAAAAGAAGTCCAGAGAGGCTTAAAAGGGTGTTCGCAGTAAAGACAGTAGTAGATACTTTTTTCTACCACGTCTTTCTAGCCCACACCCTGTCCTTAACTGGCGGGGTGTTTTTTGTATAAAAACTACCTTGCCTCACAAAATTGTGGGAGGAGCAGGATCAATGAAAAGATTATTAACAATGAACGAGTTAACGATTTCTGAAATGGAGCATATTCTTGCAGAAGCCGAGCAGTTTGCCAACGGCGCAGTATGGAGACCACAGCAGCAAACGATGGTAGCTAATTTATTCTTTGAACCGAGCACACGTACAAAGTCAAGCTTTGAAATGGCTGAACGCAAACTAGGTTTAGAAGTGATTCCATTTGATGCAGGTGCTTCAAGCGTGCTGAAAGGGGAAACACTATATGATACAGCAAGAACATTCGAGTCTATCGGTGTTAAAGCTTTGGTGATTCGACATGAGCAAGATCATTATTTTGAGCAATTACTTGGGAAGCAGTTAAATATTCCAATTGTTAATGCAGGAGATGGCTGCGGACATCATCCCACTCAATCTTTGCTCGATTTATTAACCATTAAACAGGAATTTAATACATTCAAAGGATTGAAAATTGCGATAATTGGTGATATAACGCATAGTCGAGTGGCACGATCTAATGCGATTGCGCTTACACGTCTCGGAGCGAAGGTTGTTTTCTCAGGCCCACCAGAATGGTTTGATGAAAACAGCGGTCTTGGGGAGTATGAAGCGATTGATCAAGCGATTACGACAAGCGATGTAGTGATGCTGCTTAGAATTCAACACGAAAGACATGATTCAAGCGTAGAAACAAACGATTACTTAACGCAATATGGATTGACAAAAGAGCGCGAGCAAATGATGAAGCCGCACGCGATTATTATGCATCCAGCACCAATCAACCGAGGTGTAGAAATCGATAGTGAATTAGTAGAATGCAGCCGCTCAAGAATTTTTAAGCAAATGCAAAATGGTGTATTTGTAAGAATGGCCGTATTGAAAAATGTACTTGAACAATTCGAAGGGGGAACTTTACATGAAAACAGTCATCAAAAATGGAGTATTACTCAATAATAATGAATTCAAGCAAGTCGATATAGAAATAGAAGGTAAACGCATTACAAAAATCGGAGAAAACTTACCAACGGAAGGTTCGAAGGTTATTGATGCAAAAGGCTTGTTAGTTGCTCCAGGATTTGTTGATTTACATGTTCATTTACGTGAGCCGGGTGGCGAGCATAAAGAAACAATTGCTACAGGAACGTTAGCGGCAGCAAGAGGAGGCTTCACAACAATAGCAGCTATGCCGAATACGAAGCCAGTTCCGGATTCTGTTGAAACGCTAGAAGCATTAAATACAAAAATTGAAGAAACAGGACATGTGCGCGTACTACCGTATACAGCTATTACGGTTAATCAAGCAGGAGAAAAGCTTACAGATTTCGCAAGCTTAAAACTAAGCGGAGCATTTGCTTTCACAGATGATGGTGTAGGTGTACAAGAAGCAGGCATGATGCTTGAAGCGATGAAGCAGGCAGCAGCGCTTGATATGGCGGTCGTTGCACACTGTGAAGATAACAGCCTAATTAATGGCGGCTCTGTTCATGAAGGAAAGTTCTCCGCACAACAAGGCATTAACGGCATTCCATCTGTATGCGAAGCTGTACATATCGCCCGCGACGTGTTACTTGCTGAAGCAGCCGGATGTCATTACCATGTGTGTCACATTAGTACGAAAGAATCCGTACGTACAGTACGCGATGCGAAGCGTGCAGGCATTCGTGTGACAGCTGAAGTAACACCGCATCACTTATTATTATGTGAAGATGATATTCCAGGGCTAGATACAAATTATAAAATGAATCCTCCATTAAGAGGCGCTGACGATCAAGCAGCACTGATTGAAGGATTATTAGATGGAACAATCGATTTTATTGCAACGGATCATGCACCGCATACAGCAGAAGAAAAAGCACAAGGTATGCAAAAAGCACCGTTTGGAATCGTTGGTTTAGAAACAGCATTCCCGCTCCTTTATACACATCTTGTGAAAAAAGGCGTACTTACATTACAACAGCTTGTAGATTTCTTAACAGTCAAACCAGCTGAGAACTTTGCACTTCCATACGGGCAATTAAAAGAAGGTGCACTAGCAGATATTGTGTTACTCGATTTAGAAACAGAGCAAGAAATTAATGCAGAGGAATTTGCATCAAAAGGAAAAAATACACCATTTAACGGCATGAAATGTTTTGGATGGCCGGTATTAACAATAGCTGAAGGTAAGACAGCATGGCAAAAAGGAAGTGGACAGTGATGAAAAGACAACTTATTTTAGAAGATGGTACAGTGTTTATTGGTGAAGCATTCGGAAGTGATATTGATAAAGTTGGAGAAGTTGTATTTAATACAGGAATGACAGGGTATCAAGAAATTTTAACGGATCCTTCTTACTGTGGACAAATTGTCACATTAACATATCCGCTAATCGGAAATTATGGAATCAATCGTGATGACTTTGAGTCAGTTTCTCCAGCAGTTGCAGGTTTTGTTGTGAAAGAAGCAGCTGAATTCCCATCTAACTGGCGTAACCAATTATCATTAGATGAGTTTTTGAAAAATAAAAACATTCCAGGAATCAGCGGAATCGATACGCGAAAACTAACAAGAATTATCCGTCAACACGGTACGTTAAAAGGAGCAATTTGCAGCATTGAGAAAAATGCAGAAGAAATTATTTCGCAACTAAAAGCAACGGTATTACCTGCTGATCAAGTAAAACGTGTGTCAACAAAATCAGCTTACTTTAGCCCAGGTCGCGGACCGCGTGTTGTGCTTGTTGATTACGGCATGAAGCACGGAATTTTACGTGAATTAAATAACAGAAATTGCGATGTGGTTGTTGTACCTTATAATGTAACAGCTGAAGAAGTGTTAAGCTTCCATCCAGATGGCATTATGCTTTCTAACGGACCTGGAGATCCAAAAACGGTAACACAAACACTTGAGATGATTCAAACAGTTCAAAAAGAAGTGCCACTATTCGGAATTTGTTTAGGCCATCAATTGTTTGCTCTTGCGAATGGTGCAGATACGGAAAAATTAAAATTCGGTCATCGTGGATCGAATCACCCAGTTAAAGACTTACGTACAGGGAAAGTAAGCTTAACATCTCAAAATCATGGTTACACAGTGGATACAGAATCTGTTGTAAATACAGAGTTAGAAATTACACATGTTGCTTTAAATGATGGAACGGTTGAAGGGCTTCGTCATAAACAGTATCCTGCGTTTACCGTACAGTACCATCCAGAAGCATCACCAGGACCAGAAGATGCAAACTACTTATTCGATGAATTTATGCAGATGATTGAAGCATCTAAGAAAGTGGGGATTTAATATGCCGAAACGTAATGATATTAAAAGCATTTTAGTGATTGGATCTGGCCCGATTATCATTGGCCAGGCAGCGGAATTTGATTATGCAGGTACACAAGCGTGTATCGCTTTAAAAGAAGAAGGATACCGTGTTATCCTCATTAACTCGAACCCGGCAACGATTATGACAGACAGTGAAATCGCAGATGCTGTTTATATTGAACCAATTACACTTGAGTTTGTAAGCAAAATTATTCGTAAAGAACGTCCAGATGCTCTTCTTCCGACACTTGGCGGTCAAACAGGACTGAACATGGCGGTTGAACTAGCAAACGCAGGAATTCTAGAAGAATGCAACGTGCAAATTCTCGGCACAAAGCTTGATGCGATTGAGCAAGCAGAGGATCGTGACTTATTCCGTACATTAATGAATGATTTAGGTGAGCCTGTACCAGATAGTGACATTATCCACTCATTAGAAGAAGCGTATACGTTTGTTGAGCGCGTAGGCTATCCGGTTATTGTTCGACCAGCCTTTACACTAGGTGGAACTGGCGGCGGAATTTGTGAAAACGAAGAACAGTTAATTGAAATCGTAGAGGGCGGTTTGAAAAGCAGTCCTGTACACCAATGCTTACTTGAAAAAAGTATCGCAGGTTTTAAAGAAATTGAATACGAAGTAATGCGTGATGCAAATGATAACGCAATTGTTGTGTGTAACATGGAAAACTTCGACCCAGTTGGCGTTCATACAGGGGATTCCATTGTCGCTGCACCAAGTCAAACGTTAAGTGACCGTGAGTATCAAATGCTTCGAAATACTTCTTTAAAAATTATTCGTGCTTTGAAAATTGAAGGTGGATGTAATGTTCAGTTAGCGCTTGATCCGAATAGCTATCAATATTATGTTATCGAAGTAAACCCTCGAGTAAGTCGCTCATCTGCACTTGCTTCAAAAGCAACAGGGTATCCAATTGCAAAATTGGCAGCCAAAATCGCAGTCGGCTTAACACTTGATGAAATGATGAATCCAGTTACCGGTAAAACGTATGCAAGTTTTGAACCGGCGCTTGACTATGTCGTGACAAAAATTCCACGCTGGCCATTTGATAAGTTTGAAAGTGCAAACCGTACGCTTGGTACGCAAATGAAGGCAACGGGAGAAGTTATGGCGATTGGCCGTACATTTGAAGAATCGATTTTAAAAGCGGTTCGTTCACTTGAAGCAGGTCTATATCACTTAGGACTAAACGGAGAAGAGCTAGAAGACGGTTTAATCGAAAAACGAATTCGTATTGCAGGAGATGAGCGTCTATTCTATATCGGTGAAGCACTTCGCCGTGGCGTAACGATTGAAACGATTCATGACTGGAGCCAAATTGATTTATTCTTCCTTCATAAGCTGAACAAAATTATCAACTTCGAACAACAAGTGAAAGAAGATCCATTTAATCCAGACGTATTAAGAAAAGCAAAAGAGCTTGGTTTTTCTGATAAAACGATTGCTCAATTAGCAGATGTGACAGAGTTACATGTATATGAAACAAGAAAACAATTAGGCATTGTTCCTGTCTATAAAATGGTTGATACATGTGCAGCGGAATTCGAATCAGAAACTCCTTACTTCTATGGCACATATGAAGATGAAAATGAATCAATTGTCACAGATAAGAAAAGCGTTGTTGTTCTAGGATCAGGTCCAATCCGTATCGGTCAAGGTGTTGAGTTTGACTATGCTACGGTTCATTCCGTATGGGCAATTAAAGAAGCTGGTTATGAAGCGATTATTATTAATAACAATCCAGAGACGGTATCAACAGACTTCAGTATTTCAGATAAACTGTACTTTGAACCGCTAACAATTGAAGATGTAATGCATGTCATTGACCTTGAGCAACCAGAAGGTGTTGTCGTTCAATTCGGTGGACAAACAGCGATTAACTTAGCAGATCAATTAGTGGAACGAGGCGTGAAAATTCTCGGTACATCATTAGAGGATATCGATCGGGCGGAAAACCGTGACAAGTTTGAACAGGCTCTGCACGAACTTAATATTCCGCAACCAAAAGGAAAAACGGCAACATCTGTAGAAGAAGCGGTTGTGATTGCAAAAGAAATTGGCTATCCAGTATTAGTTCGTCCTTCTTACGTATTAGGTGGTCGTGCGATGGAAATCGTTTACTACGAGGAAGAACTTTTACACTATATGAAAAATGCAGTAAAAGTGAATCCAGAACATCCAGTTCTTATTGACCGTTACTTAACAGGAAAAGAAATTGAAGTAGATGCGATTAGCGATGGTAAAACAGTCGTTATTCCAGGGATTATGGAGCATATTGAACGTGCAGGCGTTCACTCTGGGGATTCCATTGCTGTCTACCCAACACAAAGCTTAACGGCTCAGCAAAAAGAAACGATTATTGACTATACAACACGTTTAGCCAAAGGCTTAAACATCATCGGTTTGCTAAACATTCAATATGTTATTAGCGAAGGTGAAGTATACGTAATCGAAGTAAATCCACGTTCAAGCCGTACGGTACCATTCTTAAGTAAAATTACGAATGTCCCAATGGCAAACTTAGCGACAAAAGTGATTTTAGGCCACTCATTAGAAAGCTTTGGTTATGAAAGCGGCTTAGTACCTGAAAAAGAGGGCGTATATGTAAAAGTTCCAGTCTTCTCTTTCGCGAAATTAAGAAGAGTAGATATTACGCTCGGACCAGAAATGAAGTCAACCGGTGAAGTAATGGGGAAAGATCGTACACTTGAAAAAGCATTATACAAAGGCCTTGTTGCTTCTGGGATAAAAATTCAAGGTCACGGTTCCGTACTTTTAACAGTTTCTAATAAAGACAAAGAAGAAGCGCTGCAATTAGCGCGACGCTTCCACAATATTGGCTTCAAATTAATTGCAACAAGCGGAACAGCAGCATCGATTGCAGAAGCTGGTATTCCGGTTACAACGGTTGGTAAAATTGGTGAAGAAGGTAAAAATTTACTTGATGTAATCCGTAATGGAGAAGCTCAATTTGTCATCAACACGTTAACAAAAGGAAAACAACCAGAACGAGATGGCTTTAAAATTCGCCGTGAATCCGTTGAAAATGGTGTAGCTTGCTTAACGTCACTTGATACGGCAGAAGCAATATTGCGAGTGATTGAATCGATGACATTCTCTGCAGAAGCGATGGAGAAATCAGAAAAAAGTCGTGAGGTGAGCTTTTCATGATCGTAAAGGAAACGATGAAGGTCTTGTCACATAAAGAATTGGCGCCCGCCATCTTTGAGTTGACTTTACAAGGGCAATTAGTCGAAGAAATGAAACAACCTGGTCAATTTGTCCATGTAAAAACGAGCGATGGTCTGGATCCGTTATTAAGACGCCCGATCTCCATCTGTTCCTTTAATCAACATGAACAATCCTTTACGATGATTTATCGTGCAGGAGGGAAAGGTACGAAGCTGCTTTCACGTAAAACAGAAACTGAAACAGTGGATGTACTTGGACCATTAGGAAATGGTTTCCCGGTTGATGCAGTAGAAAGCGGTGAGACAGCGCTGTTAGTAGGTGGAGGAATTGGTGTTCCTCCTCTCTATCAGCTGTCGCAAATGCTTGTAGCTAAAGGTGTTCAAGTGATTCATGTGCTTGGCTTTGAAACAAAATCCGCCGTGTTTTATGAGCGTGAGTTTGCCGCTTTAGGGGAAACGTATATTGCTACAGTTGATGGATCACATGGTACAAAAGGGTTTGTAACGGATGTGATGAAAGATTTAGCTGATTCCTATAAAGCGATTTACTCTTGCGGTCCAACACCGATGTTAAAAGCGTTAGAAGCGGGATATTCGGACAAGCCCCTCTATCTGTCATTAGAAGAAAGAATGGGCTGCGGAGTCGGTGCTTGCTTTGCTTGTGTTTGTCACAGTGGGGAAGGATCTTCTTATAAAAAAATATGTAGTGACGGACCGGTTTTCCGTGCTGGAGAGGTGATACTGTGAGCAAACTGTCAATTGAATTACCAGGTCTTTCATTAAAAAATCCAATTATACCAGCATCAGGCTGCTTCGGTTTTGGCCGTGAATACAGCCAATTTTATGATTTAAGTAAGCTTGGTGCGATCATGATTAAGGCAACAACACCTGAGCCAAGATTCGGTAATCCAACGCCGCGGGTTGCGGAAACAGACGCTGGGATGTTAAATGCAATCGGTTTACAAAATCCTGGTCTGAAAAAAGTCATTTCAGAGGAATTAACATGGCTAAGTAACCATGATGTGCCGATTATTGCGAATATTGCTGGTTCACAGATAGAAGATTATGTGAAAGTAGCGCGTGAAATTAGTCAAGCATCTAATGTACATGCACTTGAATTAAATATTTCCTGCCCGAACGTAAAAGAAGGCGGGATTACCTTCGGAACGGATCCAGAAGTAGCAAAAAAAGTAACAAAAGCGGTGAAAGACGTTTCAAGCGTTCCCGTGTACGTGAAGCTATCTCCAAATGTAACGAATATCGTTGAAATGGCGAAAGCAGTTGAGGCGGGCGGTGCTGATGGTTTAACGATGATTAATACATTAGTCGGCATGCGTCTACACTTAAAAACAGGCAAACCGATTATTGCGAATAGAACAGGCGGTTTATCAGGCCCGGCGATTAAACCAGTTGCCCTTCGTATGATCTATGAAGTAAGTCAGCAAACCTCTCTACCGATTATCGGTATGGGCGGTATTACGAATGCTGAAGATGTAATTGAGTTTTTCTATGCGGGAGCAAGTGCAGTCGCAGTTGGTACAGCAAACTTTGTTGATCCATTTGTTTGTCCAACGATTATCGATGAGCTTCCAGCGCTCCTTGATGAGCTTGGCTTTGATCATATTTCACAATGTACGGGAAGGAGCTGGAAATAAGATGAATAACTCGTTGATTATTGCGCTTGACTTTCCTAATTTAGAAGAAACGAAAAAGTTTTTACAGCCTTTCGGTTCTGAAAAGTTGTTCGTGAAAGTCGGTATGGAGCTTTTTTATCAAAATGGTCCAGCGATGGTTTCATATTTAAAAGAGCAAGGACATGATGTGTTTCTTGACTTGAAGCTTCATGATATTCCGAATACAGTGAAAATGGCGATGAAAGGTCTTGCTAGTTTAGGAGCGGACTTAGTCAATGTTCATGCCGCTGGTGGCCAAAAAATGATGGAAGCAGCACTAGAAGGTTTAGATGCTGGGACTACAGGCGGTCAAAAACGACCGCTATGTATTGCGGTTACGCAATTAACAAGTACAACAGAAGAGCAGATGAATAGAGAACAGAATATCCTTGGTTCACTTGAGGATGCTGTCCTGCATTATGCGTCTCTTACAAATGCAGCAGGATTGGATGGTGTGGTTTGTTCCACTCATGAAGTGAAGCGAATCCATGAAACGATTGGTTCGCAATTTTTAACGGTAACGCCTGGTATCCGTAATGCAACAGGAGCAACGCACGATCAAGCGCGCGTTGCGACACCAGCACTAGCAAGAGAGCTTGGTTCAGATTTTATTGTGGTAGGACGAGCAATTACGAAAGCTGATGATCCATTACAATCTTATTTATCGATGAAGAACGCTTGGGAGGGAATTTCATGTTAAAACAAACTATTGCACAACATCTATTAGAAATTAAAGCGGTGTACTTACAGCCGAATGATCCTTTCACATGGTCTTCAGGAATGAAAGCACCAATCTATTGCGACAATCGCTTAACGCTTTCTTATCCAACTATTCGTCAAGATATCGCTCGCGGGTTGCAGCAATTAATTGAAGAGCATTTCCCTGGTACGGAATTAGTTGCCGGAACAGCAACAGCAGGAATTGCCCATGCAGCATGGGTAAGTGATTTAATGAACCTCCCAATGTGCTACGTTCGTTCGAAAGCAAAAGAGCATGGCAAAGGGAATCAAATTGAAGGCAGCGCGAAGCCAGGTCAAAAAGTCGTTGTTGTAGAAGATCTTATTTCGACAGGCGGCAGTGCGATTACAGCTGCACAAGCACTTCGCGAAGCTGGTTGTGATGTACTTGGTATCGTTTCGATCTTTACATATGAGCTCGAAAAAGGAAAAGAAAAACTAGCAGCTGAAGGGTTAGCTTCTCATTCGATTAGCGATTATTCAACACTTGTACAAGTAGCAAAAGAACAAGGCTATATTAACGAAGGCGAACTGCAAAAGCTAACGAAATGGCGCGAAAATCCAGAAGATCCTTCTTGGATTGATGCTTAAAAGAAAAAGAATGTCCTACCGTATGAAACGGTAGGGCATTTTTTGTTATTTTGGTTCTGTTAAAAATCGTATACATCAACAATATTCGTTAATCTGATTAGATCTTAACGAAACTTTTAATCAAATGAAATGCTAGCCTAACGTAAGAGAAAGAGAAGTAGTGTTATAATAACGTAAGCGAATTGGTCTTACAAACAATTAGGGATTTTGTAATAGGGGTTAAGGGGGGCTTGATATGAAACGAATAGCGGTCATTGATATAGGCTCAAATTCCTTTCATATGATTATTTGTGAAGTGAGCGAAAACGATTTTAATCCAATTAAAATCGTCAATGATAATGATTATAAAGCGTACGTTCGTTTAGGGGCTAACTTGCAACAAGGTGATTGCATAAAGTTAGAAAAAATCCAGGAAATTATGACGGTTTTAACTAGATTTCAGCATGTAGCAATGAGCAACAAAGTGAGCAAAATCTTTTGCGTAGCAACGGAGGCTTTACGTCGTGCGGCTAATGGACAGGAAATCATTCAACGGATAAAAGAACAGATCGGAATAGAAGTTGAGTTGATTTCCGGACAACAAGAAGCGTATCTAGGATACTACAGCCTTGTTAATGGTTTTGCACTCGACAATTATTTAATGGTTGATATTGGCGGGAGCAGTACAGAGCTTGTGTATGTTAGTAATCGGGAGATGAAACAATCGATTAGCTTACCAGTTGGTTCATTAAATATTTGTGATCGATTCCAATCTACGAATATGATTGATAATCAGCTCCTCGTAAAAATGACGCAATCTTTTACTACACTATTAGACAGCGTTGAATGGTTAAAAGATTTAGAAATTGATGCAATCATTGGTGTTGGCGGAACGATGCGGACTATTGGAAAGTATGACCGGGCTAGGAAGCGTTATCCGTTGTCGATTCAGCATAATTATTCGCTAACCTTCGAACGGGTTCAAGCTATTTTTGAAGAGCTGCGAATGTTAACAGAGCAGGAACGTTTAGATGCCGAGGGGCTCCCTAAGAAACGAGCAGCCATCTTTCCGAGTGCTTTATTATTTGTTATAACGATTATGAATTATGTACAGAATAAACAACTTATTTTAAGTAAGCATGGGTTAAGAGAAGGGGTTGTATGGGATTATCTATTAAAGGGAGCTGTATGTGAGAATATACTAGAGCGTGATATTGAACAGCTTCTGAATGAGCATGCTCTTTCCGGGCGTTATCAGCAACGTTTCGCGGAGGTGTTTACTGCATGTCAGTCGATGTTAACTACGGAAGAGGTTGATGTGATAAAGCTTGCGACGTTCTTTAATTTGAAAAAACAGTACTCTGATGGAAAGCAGACTAAGAAATTTTTGAAATACTTATTCTCACGCGGCGTATTTGGAGTGACTCATCAGCAAATGATGATGGCGCTGTTAATTGCTGATTATAACGTGGATGATAAGTATAAAAGGATTTTGACTGATAGTGACCATGCCTTTGTTTTGCGCATGAAGTCATTGAATTTGTTTAGAGAATAAAAGAATGTATAGGCTGTTTACAACGTTTGAGTGAGAAAGAGCGTTGTAAACAGCCTATTTCTGTTAAAATATTGATGTACATTAATTAGAGAAATTCGTTATAGATAAAGGAGAGGGCACATCTTGATTACTGTAGAAAATGTTTCATTTCGACGTAATAATAAGCATATTTTACATGATGTATCGTGGTCTGTACAACAAGGAGAGTATTGGTGTCTATTAGGGCTAAATGGTTCTGGGAAAACAACGCTTTTAAATATAATCAATGGCTATATTTGGCCGACAGAGGGGAAAGTTCATGTATTAGGACATACATTTGGTCAAACGAATTTACCTGAGCTGCGTAAAGAAATTGGCTGGGTGAGTTCATCACTGCAACAGCGCTTTCGAGAGTATGATACGGTGTTTCAGATTATCTTAAGCGGAAAATTTGCTTCAATTGGCTTATACGATAAAGTAGATGAACGTGATATTGAGCGTGCAAAAGAATTAATGAAGTTATTACAATGTGAACATTTACAGGATCAAGCTTATGGCGTTTTATCGCAAGGAGAGCGCCAACGAGTGCTTATTGCAAGAGCGCTTATGCCGTCGCCTAAGCTTCTTATTTTAGATGAACCATGCACAGGACTAGATTTACTAGCAAGAGAACAGTTGCTTCAGTTTATCGAAAAGGTTGCCACTGAGCCAAACGGTCCGACACTTATTTACGTGACGCATCATGTTGAAGAAATTTTACCGTGCTTTACACATACTCTTTTGATGCGTGAGGGGAAAGTATTTGCTTCTGGACGAACGAATGAACAGTTAACAGAATCTATGCTTTCAGATTTTTTTAAGCAGCCGATTGCTATTCAACATGAGCAAGATCGAACGTGGATTGCACTTAAATAATTGGTTCTGTTAAATAACGTTCGTATAAATTAACAATATTTATGAGCATAACCAAATAATTAAATATAGTGAATTGGACATGATTATTCCATTTCAAAGAAAAGAGGCTGTGTTGGCAGCCTCTTACGTTGCTATTCATTATTTTTTAATTGAATGACGATTTCCTCGTCTGGTGTAACGAACAGGGTTTGCTGCTGTTCATAAATGACGAAGCCGGGTTTTGCGCCGCTTGGTTTTTTTACATGACGTACCTTTGTATAATCAACTGGGACAGAGCTTGATTGCCGGGCTTTACTATAGTAAGCGGCTAAAATAGCAGCTTCTTTAATCGTTTGTTCGCTCGGTACTTCGTTGCGAATGACAACATGTGAACCAGGAATATCTTTCGTATGAAGCCATATTTCATCACGACGAGCAAATTTATTTGTTAAGTAATCGTTTTGTTTATTGTTTTTTCCAACGAAAATAATATCTCCGTTTGTAGAGTGGTATGTTTCAAGCTGCGGTTTGGCATTGGCAGGTTTTTTCATGCCTTTTTTTTGCTTTTGGCGTAAGTAGCCTTCTTCTTGCAACTCTTCACGAATTTCTTCTACATCCTTTGGTGATGCGGATTGTAGCTGCTGCTGCAACGTTTCAAAGTAGTGTAATTCCTCTTTTGTTTTTTCAATTTGTTCTTGAACAATAGCGACTGCATTTTTCGCTTTTTGATATTTAGCGAAATAATGCTGAGCGTTTTCTGTCGGTGTTTTTTGTGGATTAAGTGGAATAACGACGGTCCCTTCATTTTCATCATAATAATTGACGACTTCAATCTCCGTTAGTCCCTTTGTCATTTGATATAAGTTCACGGTCAATAATTCGCCATATAGTTGATATTGCTCACTGCGTTCGGTTTCTTGTAATGTTCGTTCAAGCTTTCCAATTTTTTTTCGGTTTTTTTCCACTTCGTTTGTGATGAATCGTTCAAGGTCATGTCCTTGCTGCTTAACACGATCACGCTCAGCCTTACCAAAATAAAAGCGATCCAGCATTTGGCTAAGCGACGAGAAAGATTTAGCCTCGCCAGAAAGATGATGTAAAGGAAGCATATAAAACACGTCTTTTTTTCCATCTGATATCATAGTAGGTATGTAATCTTGCTTAGAAAGAGTATGGATTAATGCAAGAAAAGCCCCCGGCAATGTGTCTGAATTAGCAAGTCCAGCGAGATGAACGGCTTCTTTAGCGAATAAAGGGGAGATTCCGGCGAATTGTTGTACAAGCTGACGATCTAATTTGCCCGCATTGAAATCTAGTTGTTTTACGATATCTTCTGTAGAAGCAGTAAATGGGTTTTGTTTGTGCTGTGCAGGAGGGAGCTTGTACTCTTGCCCTGGCAAAATGGAACGGTGACTATTCACTGCATAAGATACATGTTTAATACTGTCGAGAATCATATTTCGTTCTTGATCGACTAAAATAATGTTGCTGTGACGACCCATAATCTCAATAATTAATTGTTTTTGAGATAAATCGCCGAGTTCGTTACGTCCTTTTACATCCAGAATAATCATTCGGTCTAATTCATGTTGACGAATATCCTCAATCGTAAATCCTTCAAGATGCTTTCTGAGCAGCATGCAAAACATTGGCGGCTCTTTTGGATTCTCATAATCTTCTTCTGTTATTTGAACTCTTGCATAGCTTGGATGAGCAGAGAGTAATAATTTAAAATTTTTCTTGCCTGCCCGAACAACCAAAATTAATTCGTTTTTATAAGGCTGATGCACTTTGTTAATACGGCCGCCTTTTAGTAAAGAAGCGATTTCTTCTGTCATCGCCTTTGTAAATAATCCGTCAAATGACATATATTCTACATCCTTTTTCAAATATTGAGTGAAGTAACGACTATATGGTAAGCAATCGAGACTGGTACCACTTTTCATAATCATTATAGCATTTTTTTGGACGAGTCTGAATATGTATGGGAGGAGAGATGGTTGGAGCTTGGCAAGGTTAGAGGAGGGGGAGTACTGCTTAGATCGTGCACATTATCTGTTGCTGTAAATAATCCCGCCGCCACTTTTCTACTATTATGCAGAGGATGTGTGATGCTCGATGAAGTTCCGGGAAATGAAGACGCAAGAAATAGAGAATGCTCTTCAAACAAGCATTAAGCTTGGATTGAACAAAGATGAGGTGACGAAAAGGCAGCGTAAACATGGGTTTAACGAACTTCAAGAGGCTGAAAAACAGTCTGCGTTACTGTTATTTTTTGCCCAGTTTAAAGATTTCATGGTGCTCGTATTATTGGTCGCAACGCTTATCTCTGGGATACTAGGTGAGTATGTAGATGCCATTGCTATCATTGCAATTGTGTTTTTAAACGGGATTCTTGGATTTTTTCAAGAACGAAAAGCAGAGAAGTCTTTAGATGCTTTAAAGGAGATGTCTGCTCCGCAAGTCCATGTGTTACGTGATAATAAATGGATAAAAATACCCTCTAAGGAAGTCGTTGTTGGAGATGTGTTAAAATTTGCAAGCGGTGACCGAATCGGAGCAGATTTGCGAATTATTGAATCATTCAGTTTAGAAATTGAAGAATCTGCTTTAACAGGTGAATCGCAACCGGCTGTTAAAACATCTGAGCCGCTTTTATTTGATGCAGATGGTATTGGGGACGAAGAGAATAAAGCATTTATGGGGACGATGGTAACGAGAGGAAGCGGTAAAGGAATTGTCATCGCCACTGGAATGGATACAGCGATGGGGAAAATTGCCCACTTGCTTCAAACAGCGGAAACGATGATTACACCGCTTCAACGCAGATTGGAGCAGCTTGGTAAAGTTTTAATTGCGACGGCACTCGTGTTAACCGTTATTGTAGTATTGACAGGTGTATTACAAGGACATGACGTGTATACGATGTTTTTAGCAGGGGTATCGCTGGCGGTTGCAGCTATTCCTGAAGGCTTGCCGGCTATTGTGACGGTCGCCTTGTCGCTAGGTGTGCAACGTATGATTAAGCAGCAGGCGATTGTTCGTAAGCTTCCCGCTGTTGAAACGCTCGGTTGTGCATCGGTTATTTGTTCAGATAAAACAGGAACGATGACACAAAACAAAATGACAGTGACAAAGCTATGGAGTGGCGGAAAGACATGGGATGCTACAGGGACGGGCTATGCTCCTGAAGGAGAATTTCTAGACGGTGAACGAGCTGTTTCTGTACAAGCGGAAAAGTCATTGCTTCAATTGTTAACATTCGGTATGCTGTGTAATAAAGCGGATTTAGTGAGAAAAGGAGATCGGTTTACGTTAGATGGTGATCCAACAGAAGGAGCGATGTTTGTTGCTGCATTAAAAGCAGGATTAACGAGAGAGCAATTGTTTGAGAAGTTTACAATTGTGAAGGAATTTCCGTTTGATTCGACACGAAAAATGATGAGTGTCATCATAAAAGATGAAGCAGGAAAGCATTTTGTTGTAACGAAAGGGGCTCCAGATGTCCTGTTTGCTCGCTGTGAGTCGATTTTGTGGGATGGGAAAACAGCTCCTTTGAATAAAGAATATCAAGCAAGTGTTCATCGAGAAATGGAAGGACTAGCTTCACTTGCTCTTCGGATGATTGCGGTAGGCTATAAGCCATTAGCGGCTGGACATGTCGTGTTACATGAAGAGGAAGCTGAAAAGAACTTAACATTTATGGGGCTGCAAGGAATGATTGATCCTCCGCGTCCTGAAGTGAAGCAAGCTATTAAAGAATGTCGAGAAGCAGGCATTAAAACAGTGATGATTACGGGAGACCATGTAACGACCGCTAAAGCGATTGCTGCGCAGCTCGGTATTTTAAAGGGCAAGGAGAAGGTTATTGAAGGGAAGCAATTAAATGATTTGTCGTTTGAAGAGCTAGAAGAAATAGTGGAAGATGTTGCGGTGTTCGCTCGTGTGTCACCTGAGCACAAACTACAAATTGTAAAGGCTCTGCAAAATAAAGGGCATATCGTAGCGATGACCGGCGATGGAGTGAATGATGCCCCGGCTATTAAAACAGCGGATATTGGGGTAGCGATGGGGATTACAGGAACAGATGTGGCAAAAGAAGCTTCCTCACTCATATTAGTGGATGATAATTTTGCGACGATTAAATCAGCGATTAAAGAAGGACGAAATATTTATGAAAACATTCGGAAGTTTATTCGTTATTTATTAGCTTCGAATGTAGGAGAAATTTTGGTGATGTTTTTTGCCATGCTTTGTGCCTTACCGTTGCCGATGGTGCCTATTCAAATCTTATTCGTCAATTTAGTGACAGATGGTTTACCGGCGATGGCTTTAGGTCTAGATGAGCCAGAAGATGATGTGATGAAGCAAAAGCCGCGCAGTCCAAACGAAGGCGTATTTGCAAGGGGACTTGGGTGGAAAATCATTTCTCGCGGTTTTTTAATTGGTGTTTCCACCTTGATTGCTTTTTATATTGTCTATCGTGCGAATCCGGACAATTTGGAATATGCTCAGACGGTCGCTTTTGCTACATTAGTGCTAACGCAGCTGATTCACGTGTTTGACTGCCGAAGCGAACGTTCCATCTTTTCACGAAATCCTTTTGGAAATAAATATTTAGTTGGTGCCGTATTGTCTTCTTTACTGTTAATGATTGCGGTCATTTATTATCAGCCATTGCAACTGATTTTCCATACGATTGCGATTCCTGCTCGTGATTGGCTGTTAATTATCGGAATGTCGTCGATTCCAACTTTTTTACTGGCTGGCAGCTTTTTAGCAAGAAAATCAAAATAATATATGATATAATCCATAAGGTAGTAGAGTGTTCTCTATTACCTTTTTATTTTTTCCAATACATATAATGACTGTACATTATGTTTGATAGGAAGTGAAACCATGGTTATTAGTATGACAGGCTATGGACGAGGTAAGGCAGAGAATGATCATGTAAGGGTAACTGTTGAAATTAAAACGGTGAATCATCGCTTTTGTGAATACAATATTCGAATGCCGCGACAGCTTTTATTCTTAGAAGATAAAGTAAAGAAGAAAGCAAATGAATATATTCGACGTGGACGGGGAGAAATTTTTATTACAGTCGAAGGAGAAGGCCTTGTTTCTAAGGAGCTGAAGTTCGATTGGGATATTGCAGATCAATTTGTTTCACTCATAGATACAGTACAAGAAAAGTATCAGTTTACATCACAAGTTACGTTACAAGATTTACTGAAACTTGAAACGGTTTTTTCGGTAGAGGAAGTGCCCGCAGAAAATGATGAAGTGGAATGGCTTCTACTGCAAGCCTTAACAAGCGCGTTAGAAGATGTAAAACGTATGCGTGTTCAAGAAGGTCAAGAGCTAGCTTATGACTTAGAAAAACATAAGGAAAAGTTAGCAGCTATTGCACAGCATGTGAAACAATATGCTCCTTCTGTTGTTCGTGCTTATAAAGACAGGCTAGCGATGAAGTTAAACGAGTTAACGGACGGATTGATTGAAGAAAGTCGACTTGTTACAGAAGCTGCCATTTTTGCAGATAAGTGTGACATTAACGAAGAGTTAACTAGATTAGAAAGCCACTTATTACAATTCGCAGAAACATTGAAGCAAAAAGATCCGATTGGTCGTAAGCTTGATTTTCTTGTACAAGAGATGAACCGAGAAGTCAACACAATTGGTTCAAAGGGAAATGACTCTCTTATTACAAAGGAAGTTGTCGAAATGAAAAGCTTATTAGAAAAGATGAAAGAACAAGTTCAAAATATTGAATAGGTTGTTTATGATTAAAGCTTCAAGGTGACAATAGAATAGGGATGGAGGACAATAATGTCGATCAAGCTCATAAATATCGGTTTTGGAAATATTGTTTCTGCAAATCGTATTGTCTCAATCGTGAGTCCGGAATCGGCTCCAATTAAAAGAATTATTCAGGATGCCCGCGATCGCGGTTCATTAATAGATGCTACATACGGAAGAAGAACAAGAGCTGTAATTATAACAGATAGTGATCACGTTATCTTATCAGCTGTTCAGCCGGAAACAGTTGCTGCACGTCTTCAAGATCGTGATGACAGCGTAGAAGAGGGGTAAAGGACATATTATGAAAGAAAAAGGGTTATTGATTGTATTATCTGGACCATCTGGTGTTGGAAAGGGAACGGTTCGAAAGGCTATTTTCTCCGAGCCTGATAAATCGTTTGAGTATTCTATTTCGATGACGACTCGTCTTCCACGTGAAGGAGAAGTTGACGGGGTTGATTATTTCTTTAAAACGCGAGAAGAATTTGAAGCGCTCATTGAGCAAGGGAAATTGCTCGAGCATGCTGAGTTTGTAGGAAACTACTATGGTACACCTGTTGATTATGTACGAGAGACAATTGAGGCAGGAAAGGATATTTTCCTAGAAATTGAAGTAGAAGGAGCAAAGCAAGTTCGGGAAAAGTTCCCAGATGGCTTGTTTATTTTCCTAGCGCCGCCAAGTCTTTCAGAGCTTGAGAACCGCATCGTGAATCGTGGAACGGACACGGAAGAGGTCATTCAACGTCGAATGAAAGTGGCAAAAGAGGAAATTGAACTTATGAGTTTATATGATTATGTCGTTGAAAATGATTCTGTAGAAAGAGCATGTGAAAAAGTAAACTGCATTATTGTTGCTGAACATTGTCGACGTGAAAGAGTAGAAGCTCGTTATAAAAAAATGCTGGAGGCTGAATAAATTATGTTATATCCACCAATTGATTCTTTATTACTTAAAATTGATTCTAAATACTCACTTGTTTCTGTTGCTGCTAAGCGCGCTCGTGAAATGCAAATGAAGGAAGATTGCCAGGTTGAAAAGCCAGTTTCTCATAAATCTGTTGGTCGTGCGCTAGAGGAAATTTATTCTGGAAAATTAACTTATACGAATCAATATGAAGAAAAGTAAGTAATCGTATTTGCTTGACCTTTTCGGGTCTGACTCCGTAAAGCAATGAGGCTCGGTAGTTTATCTACCGTATCTCGCTCTGCAAACGTTGTCAGACCTTTTCTTTTTGTGCAGGAGAAGGGGATGTCTGCATGAACTTATTCTATTGGAATAGATGTTTGAATGATAATCGTTTCAAAAGGTAAAGTGATATTCGTTTTATATCCATTTGGATTATAATAAACTAAACAATGTTCAAGCTAGGGGGAAATTCTATGCTTATCGATAAAAAGATTCTTCTTTGTGTAACAGGTGGGATTGCTGTGTATAAGGCAGCAGCTTTAACAAGTAGATTAACACAAGCAGGAGCTTCGGTGAAGGTAATCATGAGTGATTCAGCTCGTCAATTTGTGACTCCGCTTACATTTCAAGCGCTCTCACGACATGATGTTTATACGGACACGTTTGATGAGAAGGATTCAGCCGTTATTGCTCATATTGATTTAGCGGATTGGCCAGATCTTATTCTACTTGCTCCAGCAACAGCGAATGTGATTGGGAAGATTGCCAATGGTATTGCTGATGATATGATTACGACAACACTTTTGGCAACAGAAGCACCAGTTTGGGTTGCTCCAGCGATGAATGTACATATGTATGCTCATCCTGCTGTTCAAAAAAATATGGATACATTACGATCTTTCGGCTATCAGTTCATTGAACCAGGAGAAGGCTATTTAGCGTGTGGTTATGTTGGCAAAGGGCGCCTTGAAGAGCCCGAAACGATTGTTCAGCATTTGCAGCAGGCTTTTAATGAGAAGAATCAGCCATTACCGCTTAGCGGAAAGAAATGTTTAATCACAGCAGGGCCGACGCGGGAAGCGATTGATCCCGTTCGTTTTTTAACGAATCATTCGACTGGCAAGATGGGGTATGCTTTGGCAGAAGAAGCAATTAAACTAGGTGCAGAAGTAACGCTTATTTCAGGACCAGTCAATTTGGCGCCACCTGCTAAAGCACATGTTGTACAAGTAGAATCAGCAGCAGAGATGTATGATGCGGTCTGGCCATTTTATGACGATACGGATATTGTTATTGGTACAGCTGCTGTGGCCGATTATAAGCCAAAAGTTTATCATACACATAAAATGAAAAAACAACCGGGAGACAATGTCATTGAGTTAGAACGAACAAAAGATATTCTTCAAGAGTTGGGAATGAAGAAAACTCACCAACTCATTATTGGGTTTGCTGCTGAAACGAACGCAGTAGAAGAATATGCACGTGGAAAGCTTGAGAAAAAGAATGCAGATATGATTGTAGCCAATAATGTGACGACAGCAGGAGCAGGCTTTGGAACAGATACGAATATTGTAACGATATTTAAACGAGATGGCAGTGCCATCAACTTGCCAATGCTGACAAAAGCAGAGACAGCGAAACGAATTTTAACTGAAGCAGCTTCAATGTTACAAAAGGATTGATGGAAAGTATGAACATTGCAACAGTTATTGTGGATGTTCCCGCAAAGCAAACCGACCGTGAATTTGATTATCGAATTCCGGAAAAATGGACAAACATCATTCAACCAGGAATGCGTGTAATTGTCCCCTTTGGTCCAAGAATGGTACAAGGATTTGTGGTCGGAGTGAAAGATCATAGTGAGTGGAATAAGTTGCGTAATATGAAAGAGCCGATGGATTTAGAACCGGTCTTAAATGAGGAATTGCTGCAGCTTGCTGATTGGATGACGAGGGAAGCGATGTGCTTTAAGATTACCGCTTTACAAGCAATGCTTCCAGCAGCGATGAAAGCAAAATATGAAAAAGTCCTTAATATAATCGAAGAAAAAAAAGATAGGTTATCTCCTATTGTTCTTGCTGCAATGGGACATCGTTCTTCGATTACTTGGAAGGAAGTCATTGAAGGAGAACATGGGGCTCTTTTTCAAAAAGAAGTACAACAGGGGCATCTCGAGCTTGTTTATTATGTGAAGAATAAATTAAATAAAAAAACGATTAAAGTGATTCGCCCATTACATACAGGGGAAAAGCTTGCGGAAATTGCACTCACTTTTACCGGAAATGCGAAAAAACAACGTGAGGTTTTACAATATTTCTGTGCGCATCCTGAACCTATTTCGTTAAAAGAGTTGCTTGAAGTAACGCATACATCGAACGGGACGGTCAAAGCATTAGTCAAGAAGCAGCTGCTTGCTGAAGAAAATCAGGAAGTGTATCGTAATCCGTATGAAAACCGAATATTTGAGCGGTCAGAGCCGCTGTCGTTAACGAATGAGCAAGCTTTAGCACTGCATCCGATTCAAGAAAATATTAGGAACAAAGAACATGAGGTGTTTCTTCTATATGGAGTAACAGGAAGCGGAAAAACGGAAGTCTATCTTCAGGCCATTGCTTCTGTTATTGAAAAGGGAGAGGAAGCAATTATGCTTGTTCCGGAAATTTCGTTAACACCGCAAACGGTCAAACGTTTTAAAGAACGATTTGGCGAGCAGGTCGCTGTGATGCATAGCGGCTTGTCAATCGGGGAGAAGTATGATGAGTGGCGTAAAATTCATCGTAAAGAAGTGAAAGTGGTTGTTGGGGCACGATCGGCTATCTTTGCGCCATTTGAACATCTTGGCTTAATTATTATCGATGAAGAACATGAAGCAAGCTATAAACAAGAAGAGACACCACGCTACCATGCCCGTGATGTAGCGATTGAGCGAGCTAAATCACATCGCTGTCCGGTTATTCTCGGCAGTGCGACACCTACATTAGAATCGTTTGCCCGCGCTCAAAAAGGGGTATATAAGTTACTAACGATGAGCCGACGCATGAATGAAAGTGCACTTCCAGCTGTTGAAATCATCGATATGCGCGAGGAACTCCGCAATGGAAATCGCTCGATGTTTTCAGAAATGCTGTTGACGAAATTAACAGACCGTCTTGAAAAAAGGGAACAGACTGTTTTGATGTTAAATAAACGAGGGCACTCATCCTTTGTTATGTGCCGCAGCTGCGGCTATGTGATTCATTGTCCAAACTGTGATATTTCTCTCACCTATCATCGCTTTAATGATATAATGAAATGTCATTATTGCGGCCATGAAGAGGGCATGCCCAATGTTTGTCCAGAATGTGAAAGTGAACATATTCGCTTTTTTGGAACAGGAACGCAAAAAGTAGAGGAAGAACTAGCGAAGATACTCCCTGAAGCACGCGTTATTCGTATGGATGTGGATACGACAAGCAAGAAGGGCTCGCATGAACGATTGTTGAATGCTTTTGGAGAAGGCAAGGCTGATATTTTACTTGGTACGCAAATGATTGCAAAAGGTCTTGATTTTCCTAATATTACGCTTGTCGGAGTTTTATCAGCGGATACAATGTTGCATTTACCAGACTTTCGTTCTTCAGAGAAAACGTTTCAGCTTTTAACGCAAGTGAGTGGACGAGCTGGAAGGCACAATCTTCCTGGAGAAGTAGTGATTCAAACATATACACCTGAGCATTATAGTATTGAGTTAGCTGCTCTTCAACATTATGATTCGTTTTATGAACGAGAAATGTTGATTCGGAGGCAAAGTCATTATCCGCCTTATTTCTATCTTGTTCTTATTACCGTATCACATGAAGATGTCATGAAAACGGTGGCGACGACAGAAAAGATTACACACTATTTAAGAATGCATTTAAGTCCGCATTCTATTATTTTCGGCCCAGTTGCTTCACCGCTTAGTCGAATCAACAATAGATATCGCTATCAATGTCTGATAAAATACAAGCGGGAGCCGCAATTACATCATCATTTACACACGATTTTAGAGCATTATCAACAAGAATCTATACAACATCATTTGACCATTTCGATTGATTTAAATCCACAAATTATGATGTAGTCCAGTCGCGAGCTGCTAGAAGCGCTCGCGTTTTTAAATAAAATGATTTTAAAACGAGTAAGGGGATATCGCTTCACGCGCCTTGCGCTTTTCTAATAGGAGGTTTAATTTTTTGACGATTTTACCAATTGTAATGTTTCCGGAAAAAATTTTGAAACAAAAATGTGCAAAAGTCACAAGTTTTGATAAAAATTTGGCTAAGCTGTTAAATAATATGTATGAAACGATGGTTGAAGCAGATGGAGTAGGGCTCGCTGCTCCGCAAGTTGGTGTGAAAAAACAAATTGCTGTCGTGGAAATAGATGAGGAATCCGGTGTCATTGAAATGATCAATCCAGAAATTTTAGAAGCAGATGGAGAACAAACTGGGATTGAAGGGTGCTTAAGTTTTCCGGATGTATACGGTGAAGTAACACGTCCATATCGTGTAAAGATTCGGGCACAAAATCGACGTGGAGAATATTATGAGCTTGAAGCGGAAGATTTTTTAGCGCGCGCCATTCAACATGAAATTGATCATTTGCACGGCGTTTTATTTACAAGTAAAATTTCTCGCTATATAACAGTAGAAGAGCTAGAAGGGTTTGAGGAACGATGACAAAGATTATTTTTATGGGGACGCCGGATTTTTCGGTACCTGTTTTAAAGCGAATTATGGATGAGGGCTATGAAGTAATAGCGGTTGTAACGCAACCTGATCGACCAGTTGGACGGAAGAAAGTATTAACGCCTCCCCCTGTAAAAGTAGAGGCGGAGAAGTACGGTATCCCAGTATATCAACCAGAAAAAATTCGTAATGAAGTAGATTTAGCTGAGATTTTGGCCCTAAAACCTGACTTAGTTGTGACAGCGGCTTTTGGACAGATTTTACCGAATGAACTGCTGGAAGCGCCAAAGTTTGGCTGTATTAATGTCCATGCTTCTCTTTTACCAGAGCTGCGCGGCGGCGCACCGATTCATTATTCAATTTTGCAAGGAAAAGAAAAAACAGGTATTACGATTATGTATATGGCTGAAAAGCTGGATGCGGGAGATATTTTAACACAGGCAGAGGTTGTCATTGAAGAAGAAGATAATGTTGGAACACTTCATGATAAGTTAAGTCAAGTGGGGTCAGATTTATTAGCGGAAACTTTGCCAAAACTAATAAATGGAGAACTTACTCCCATTAAGCAAGATGAAGCGAAAGCAACTTTTGCTTCAAATATTAAACGGTCCGATGAAAAAATTGATTGGACAAGAACAGGGCAAGAAATTTATAACCATGTGCGCGGCTTAAATCCGTGGCCTGTAGCGTATACACTATTGGAAGGCAATGTCTTAAAAGTATGGCAAGTAAAAAAGCTTCCAGACATGAAAGAATCCGCTCCGGGAACTATCATCGATGTTCGTGAAGAAGGGATTGTTGTTGCAACAGGTAACGAAACCGCTATTCTCATTACCGAGCTTCAGCCTTCAGGTAAGAAAAAAATGCTGGCAAAAGATTATTTACGCGGTGCTGGGGCATTTATTAAAGCAGGTATGAAGGTAGGAGAAGAATAATGAAGCAAACGAAAAAGGGTGTGCGAGACATTGCTCTTGATATTCTCGAATCAGTAGAGAAAAATCAAGCGTATAGCAACTTGATGTTAAATAATGTGATTAATAAATACCAGCTTTCCAGTGCAGACAGCGGGTTGTTAACGGAAATTAGTTACGGAACGATTCAACGAAAGATGACGTTAGATTATTTCCTTAAACCGTATATTAAAAACCCGAAAAAAACACAGTCTTGGGTAATCAATTTACTTCGTATGTCTGTTTATCAAATGGTTTACTTAGATAAAGTGCCGGATCATGCGATTTTGTTTGAGGCAGTAGAAATTGCGAAAAGACGCGGCCATAAAGGAACGACATCGATGGTTAATGGTGTACTTCGCAATATTCAACGAAATGGCGTTGCTTCTTTTGAGGAAATTGAAGATGAAAGCGAACGTTTAGCGATTAGGACGAGTCATCCCATTTGGCTTGTGAAGCGTTGGATTGAGCAATTTGGCTTTGAAAAAACCGCGGATATGTGTGAAGTTAATTTAACAGCGCCTTTGCAAACGGCACGGGTGAATGTAAAGAAAATTTCCCGCAGTGAACTTGTGAGTATTTTAATTGAAGAAGGCTACGATGTTGAAGCGAGTGATATTTTACCTGAAGCCATTATTTGTTATCGTGGGAATTTAGCGCATTCAGAAAGCTATAAATTAGGATACCTATCCATTCAGGATGAAAGCTCAATGCTCGTTGCTCATGCTTTAGGAGCAAGTGGAAATGATGCGGTTCTTGACTGCTGTGCAGCACCTGGAGGAAAAACAACACATATTGCCGAAGGTTTAACGACTGGACAAGTGTATGCTTTAGATTTGCATGAGCATAAAGTGAAGCTGATTAAAGATCAAGCAGAGCGTTTAGGGCTTCGAAATGTTAAAACACAAGCTGCGGATAGCCGGCATGTTCAAGACTTATTTAATAAAGAAGGCTTTGACCGTATTCTTGTCGATGCACCATGTTCAGGTCTAGGTGTCATGCGCCGTAAACCAGATGTGAAGTATACGAAAACAAAAGATGATATAATAAAGCTCTCTTCTATTCAACAAAAGTTGTTAGACGCAGCGGCACCTTTAGTGAAGCAAGGCGGGCGTTTGATTTATAGTACATGTACGGTCGATCGCGAGGAGAATGATCGAGTGGCAGCTGCCTTTTTGGAAAGCCATCCGGAATTTGAAAGCGATCTAAGTTTAAAAGAAAGAATGCCTGAGGCAATCGTGCCTTATGTGGAAGGACATAGCCTTCAAGTGTTCCCTCAATATTTTGAAAGCGATGGATTTTTTATTGCAAGCTTTAGAAAGAAGGTACAAGCATGACAGAAATTACAAAGTCAACAAGAGTGAAAAAAGATACGAAGCCGGAAAAGCCTTCGATTTATTCGTTAGAAATTCAGCAGCTGAAAGAATGGGCTGTTGAGAACGGTGATAAAGCCTTTCGTGGTGAACAAATTTATGATTGGTTATACAAAAAGCGCGTAAAAGGGTTTGCTGAAATGACAAACCTATCAAAACAGCTGCGTGATAAATTAGAAGAACAGTTTACATTTACAACGCTGAATACATTAATTCAACAAACATCTAGTGATGGTACGATGAAGTTTTTATTTGAGCTTCATGATGGCTATTCAATTGAAACGGTATTAATGCGTCATGATTACGGAAATTCTATTTGTGTTACAACGCAAGTCGGATGTCGAATCGGTTGTACGTTTTGCGCTTCTACACTTGGTGGGTTAAAGCGTAACTTAGAGGCAGGAGAAATTGTTGCTCAAGTTGTAAAAGTACAGCAAGCATTGGATGAGGTTGGCGAGCGGGTGAGTTCCCTTGTCATTATGGGAATTGGGGAACCATTTGATAATTATGACAACATGATGTCCTTTTTACGAAACATTAATCATGAAAAAGGTTTGAATATTGGAGCACGTCATATTACGGTTTCAACAAGCGGTATTATTCCAAAAATTTATCAATTTGCTGAAGAACCTCTACAAATTAATTTTGCTGTTTCTCTTCATGCACCAAATACGGAACTCCGCAGTAAATTAATGCCGATCAACCGTGCGTATAAACTGCCTGATTTAATTGAAGCCATTAAGTATTATACAGAAAAGACCGGGCGTCGTGTTAGCTTTGAATATGGTTTATTCGGTGGAGAAAACGATACAGTGGAGCATGCGGAAGAACTCGCTGCACTTATTAAAGGAATCAAGTGCCATGTAAACTTAATTCCTGTTAATTACGTACCAGAACGCAACTATGTGAGAACACCTCGTGAACAAATTTTTGCATTTGAAAAGACATTGAAGAAACGTGGTATTAATGTAACAATTCGAAGAGAGCAAGGTCATGACATTGATGCGGCTTGTGGTCAGCTTCGGGCCAAGGAGCGAAAAGAAGAGACGAGGTGACTCGATATGCGGACAATTTATAGAACAGACCGCGGTAAAGTACGTCAACACAATGAAGATAATGGTGGAGTTTTTATTAATTCCGCAGGGATTCGCCTTGCCATCGTAGCCGATGGCATGGGTGGTCATCGTGCTGGGGATGTGGCAAGCACGATGACCGTTGATTTGTTAAAGAAAAGCTGGGATGAAGCCGGAGCTATCGAGACAGCGAATGAAGCAGAAGAGTGGCTGAGAAAACATATTACGAAGGTAAATGAAGTTCTCTTTCAACATGCTGCGGAGAATAGCGAATGCCAAGGAATGGGAACAACTATTGTTGCAGCTATCTGTACAGACAAATTTGCATCGGTTGCCAATATCGGTGATAGTCGCTGTTACTTGTACAATGAAAGCGGGTTTAAACAAGTAACAGAAGATCATTCTCTCGTCAATGAACTCGTTCGTACTGGTCAAATTACGAAGGAAGATGCGGAAAATCACCCACGAAAAAATGTTTTATTGCGGGCATTAGGTACTGAATTGAAAGTAGAAATGGATATTGTAACTGTCATGTTTGAAGAAGAAGATATTCTTCTGCTTTGTTCGGATGGTTTGTCTAATAAAGTAAGTGAACAAGAAATGTGCAACATTGTGAAAAATGAACATTCATTAGAAGAAAAAGCAACAGCCTTTATTGATTTAGCTAATCATTATGGTGGCGAAGATAATATTACCCTCGTACTCGTTCAATTTTATGATGAAAGTGTAGTGAGGTGAGTCCGATGCTGGTTGGTAAAAGAATCAATGACCGCTATAAGCTGCTAAAAATGGTTGGCGGCGGCGGTATGGCAAATGTGTATTTGGCTCGGGACATGATTTTAGATCGCGATGTGGCACTGAAAATCTTGCGTATGGATTTTAATAATGATGAAGAATTCATTAAGCGCTTTAATCGTGAAGCACAATCGGCAACGAGTCTTGCTCATTCTAATATTGTCAGCATCTATGATGTCGGTGAAGAAGACGATATCTATTATATTGTAATGGAATATGTCGAAGGAATGACATTGAAACAATACATACAAAAAAATTCTCCCATTCCTATTGAAACAGCTTTAGATATTATGAAGCAAATTACAGCTGCTATATCTCACGCGCATCATAACGGAATTATTCATCGTGATATTAAACCACAAAACATTCTCATTGACCATGAAGGGACTGTTAAAATCACGGATTTTGGCATTGCGATGGCATTAAGTGCTACAAATATTACGCAAACAAATGCGGTGCTCGGTTCTGTTCATTATTTATCCCCTGAACAAGCGCGAGGGGGGATGGCCAATAAAAAATCGGACATTTATTCGCTTGGCATTGTGATGTTTGAGTTGTTGACAGGAAGATTGCCATTCTCAGGAGAATCCGCTGTCTCTATCGCTCTGAAACATTTACAGTCTGAAACTCCGTCACCGAAGCGATGGAATGCCGACATTCCGCAAAGTGTAGAAAACATTATTTTAAAGGCAACAGCGAAAGACAGCTATTATCGTTATGAAAGTGTTGAAGCAATGGGGGAGGATATTCGTACAGCGCTTGATCCAAGTAGAGAGAATGAAGCTCCTTTCTCCATCCCGCAAGATGAAGAGGCTACAAAGGCGATTCCGATTATTACGAATGATTATCTAGACAGCATCGATGAGACAATCGTTAGAGGACCAGAGAAAAATAAGCCCGTTTCCGACGATGATGAACCGACCATTGCCAGCGATAAAGCCAATCATAATAAGCCTGCTAAACAGCCTGAACAAGAAAAAACAAAGCGGAAAAAGGGGCCGGTTATTTTAGTGGCATCTTTTTTAACGCTATTATTTTTGACAATCTTGATTATTGTAGTGTTCCCGTCTTTGCTAGGAACAAAGGAAGTAACGATTCCCGACTTGCAAGGAAAAGAGTTAGAGGATGCGATTACCGAATTGCAAAATACAGGTCTAGTACCAGGCAAAATTATTGAATTAGAAGACGCAGAAATTCCTGAGGATCATGTTATTAAAACGAATCCAAAGGAAGGTAAGAAAGTAAAAGAAGGAGCGAAAATTGACATTTATCAAAGTATTGGTCAAGAAACGATAGTTCTTTCTGATTATGAAGGGGAAAATATAGAAGACATAGAAAAAGAATTAGAAAAAATGGAATTTAAAGATATCGTCGTGACAGAGGAGTACCATGCTGATATTGCTTCTGGAACGATTATTTCGCAAAATCCAGTGGCCAATACGGAAGTTTTACCTGAGGATACCGTTATTGAATTTACTGTTAGTAAAGGAAGCGAACAAATTTTACTGAAAGATTTAACAGGCTATAGTGAGGCAGGCCTAAAAGACTACGCGCAAGATAGCGGCCTGATCATAGAAGTAGAGAAGGAAGAATATCATCAGTCTGTACCAGAAGGACAAGTTATTTCACAGTCCCCTGCTGCTCATTCTTCCGTTGATAAAGGGAGCACAGTCAAAGTTGTATTATCTAAAGGAAAAGAAGAAGTACCGCCCAAAACGGTTACAAAAGAAATTACGATTGAATATGAGCCTGATGTTACCGGGAAGGCTCAGTATGTACAAATTTACGTTGAAGATTTAACACGAACAATGGATCAACCAATTGCCTCGTTTTTTATGACGGAGAATAAGACACGAACAATTGATTTCACGGTTTCAATTGATAAACCTGCCAGGTATAAAGTTATGCGGGATGATCAAGTAATTATAGATGAAGAGGTACAGTATTCCGATTAAGAAAGTTTAGCAGAAGGAGTGGAGCTATGCCCGAAGGAAAAATTATTAAAGCACTTAGCGGGTTTTATTATGTGTTAGACGGTGAAGAAGTGATTCAATGTCGCGGTAGAGGCGTATTTCGCAAAAATAAAGTCACGCCCCTTGTCGGCGATCATGTCGTCTATCAGGCTGAAAATAAAACAGATGGCTACGTGCTAGAAGTAAAACAGCGAAAAAACGAATTGGTTCGCCCGCCGATTGCGAATGTAGATCAAGCGATTCTCGTTTTTTCGGCAGTGGAACCAGATTTTAGTCCAGCTTTGTTAGATCGCTTTCTTGTATTGATTGAGGATAATGAAATTGACCCAATTATTGTTGTGAGTAAAATTGACTTAGTTCCTCAAGAGAAGCGAGCTCAGTTGGATGAGTACGTAAGCGATTATAGAAAATTAGGGTATCCTGTGATGATTACGTCTTCTGTCACTGAAGCAGGAATCGAGGAGCTGCTTCCATTTGTAGATGGAAAAACGAGTGTGTTTGCCGGGCAATCGGGTGTCGGTAAATCCTCAATATTAAATGCGATTAATCCTAAACTAGATTTAAAGACGAATGACATTTCATCTCACTTAGGCCGCGGCAAACATACAACAAGGCATGTGGAGCTTATTCATATTGGTTCGGGTCTTGTTGCGGATACACCAGGATTTAGCTCGCTGGATTTTATCGAAATGGAAGCTGAACGGCTTACGTATTGTTTTCCTGAGTTTTATGAGTTAAGTGAGAATTGTAAATTCCGAGGTTGCTTGCATGATAAAGAGCCTCGCTGTGCTGTGAAAGCAGCAGTGGAAGCAGGGGAAGTTCCTGTTTACCGTTATGAACATTATAAACAGTTTTTAGAAGAAATTAGAGAGAGAAAGCCGAGGTATTGAACGATGGTTAAAATTGCTCCATCTATATTGTCAGCTAATTTTGCAAAATTAGGAGAAGAGGTTTTAGACGTAGAACGCGGTGGTGCGGATTATATTCATGTCGATGTTATGGACGGGCATTTTGTTCCTAATATTACAATTGGTCCGTTGATTGTAGAGGCGATTCGACCAGTTACGAAGCTTCCGCTTGATGTGCATTTAATGATTGAAAATCCTGATCAGTATATTGAAGCCTTTGCGAAAGCAGGTGCGGATTATATTACTGTTCACGTTGAAGCATGCCCGCATTTACATCGTACAATTCAATTAATTAAATCTTTCGGTGTGAAAGCAGGCGTTGTGTTGAACCCAGCGACACCTGTTGTCCAAATTCAACATATTATTGAAGATGTGGACATGGTGCTGTTAATGACTGTAAATCCAGGCTTTGGGGGACAGAAGTTCATTCATTCTGTGTTACCAAAAATCGCTGAAGTAAAGGCATTGGCTGATCAATTCAATCCAAATTTGGAGATTGAAATTGATGGTGGTGTAAATGAAGAAACGGCCAAACTATGCATTGAACAAGGTGCTAATGTATTAGTGGCAGGCTCTGCTATTTATAACCAAGAAGACCGAACTGAGGCAATCAGAAAAATTCGCGGTAATTATTAATTGTATGGAAGGAAGCCGACTCAATACTTGAGCGGCTTTTTTTCTATAGAGGTATGGAGGCGTTATATGAATATTTGTATTATGGCTGGGGGGCCCAGTCAATATTGGCCCAACTTACATATGTATAAACAAAGAGCGAATCTGTGGGTCGGCGTTGATCGCGGAGTATTGGCATTATTAGAGCAGGGAATTACTCCTCATCTTTCAGTAGGGGATTTTGATTCGGTGACGAAGGACGAGTTTCAAATGATGCAAGCTCAATTGCCAGAAGTATCGCTGTTTCCTTCGGAGAAAGATGAAACAGATCTTGAGCTTGCTCTTAACTGGGCCATTGGCCAAAAACCAAAGAATATTTATATTTTTGGGGCGACAGGAGGGCGAATTGACCATTTTCTTGGAAATATTCAACTACTTCAGCAAGAGGCTGTTTTACACTGTTTAGATGAAGTGAATATATACATCATTGATGAGAAAAACAGTGTTACTATAAAAAAGCCTGGGACATACGATATTCAATACGATTCAAAGAAGAAATATTTTTCTCTTTTGTCTGTGACGAAGGAAGTAACAGGTATTACGCTAACAGGATTTAAATATCCGCTGCATCAAGCGCGATTAACGAGAGGATCCACGCTTTGTATTAGCAATGAACTAATTTCTGAATATGGGAATGTTTCATTTGAAAAAGGCATAATAATGATGGTAAGAAGCAATGATTAAAATTTATGCTGGAGACAGATTCAGAATTCATCTTCTGTGCATAATCTGTTAAAAAGCTTATCTCGTGATAGAACATTCCACGAAATAGGTGTGGAGATATAAGAGGAGGGGCATAATGAAATTTTATACGATTAAATTGCCTAAGGTCCTTGGTGGTTTAGTGAAGGCGATGCTTGGAGCACTTAAAAAAGGATAAATAACAAATATAAATAAATGATAACACCCAGTCACTTGGGTGTTGTTTTTTATATAACGAGCTAATCAAACCGGTAGAGCTTTTCAAAATAAAAAGGCACCCTGGGGAGGATGCCGTTAACATTATACGCGTTCTACTTTGCCTGATTTAAGAGCTCTTGCAGAAACGTATACACGTTTAGGTTTACCGTCAACTAAAATACGTACTTTTTGAAGGTTAGCGCCCCATGTACGCTTGTTTGCGTTCATTGCGTGAGAGCGTTTGTTACCAGAACGAGTTTTTCTTCCAGTGATTACACATTGACGTGCCATGTTTAATTCCCTCCTAACTACTCTTGCTTAAGTTCAAAACTATCTTAAGTCTTTTGAAATACCTTAATAATTTATCATACATGCCGTGAGAATGCAATACTGTAGTTTATTACTTTCAAGAAAAATACCTTGACATATAGTTGAGAAGAATCGTTTATAATAAAATAGGATGGCTATGACTTTTAAAACAAGGGCCATTATAGTAGAATGTTAAATAGTTAATGCGATTTTTTGGGAGGGTAAAGAAAATGTCTATCGAACTACAAACGAAATATGGACAAATTGATATCTCTATGGATGTAATTGCTACTGTAGCTGGCGGAGCGGCTGTTGATTGCTACGGAATTGTCGGGATGGCTTCCAAAAAACAATTTAAAGACGGTATTGCTGAAATTTTACGAAGAGAGAATTTCGCTAAAGGCGTTATCGTTCGTCAAGAAAACGAAGAAGTTCACATTGATATGTTTATTATTGTTAGTTATGGAACAAAAATTTCAGAAATTGCTCATAATGTGCAATCGAAGGTGAAATATACTCTGGATCAAACAGTCGGGCTTGCTGTTGATTCTGTTAATATTTATGTGCAAGGAGTTCGTGTAACGAACGCTTAAGTATAGGAGGAAATTTTGTGTCAATTACAAGTTTAGACGGAAAGCGTTTTGCAGAAATGATTATTCAAGGGGCTAATCAGCTGGCAGCTCATGCTCAAATGGTCGATGCATTAAACGTTTTCCCTGTTCCAGATGGAGATACAGGAACGAATATGAATTTATCTATGACTTCTGGAGCGAAGGAAGTACAGAACAATGTGCAGGAGCATATTGGTAAAGTAGGAGCTGCGTTATCGAAAGGCTTGCTGATGGGAGCGCGTGGGAACTCCGGTGTTATTTTATCACAGTTATTCCGCGGCTTCTCAAAAGCGATTGAACATAAAGCAACAATTACGAGCGAAGAATTTGCTCAAGCATTTGAAGCGGGTGTTCAAACGGCATACAAAGCGGTCATGAAACCTGTTGAGGGAACAATTTTAACGGTGGCTAAAGATGCAGCTAAGCAAGCGGTTGCTTCTGCTAAGAAGCATCGTGATATCGTTCTTGTGATGGAAGAAATTGTGGCAGAAGCAAATGCATCGCTAAATCGTACGCCAGATTTATTACCGGTTTTAAAAGAAGTAGGTGTAGTAGATAGCGGCGGTCAAGGTTTAGTGTTTGTATATGAAGGCTTTCTTGCGGAGTTAAAGGGAGAAGCTCTTCCAACTCGTTCGGCCAATATTCCAAGTATGGATGAGCTAGTAAATGCGGAGCACCATATGAATGTACAAGGACACATGAGTACGGAGGATATCGTATTTGGTTACTGTACAGAATTTATGCTGCGATTAGAGGCAGAAAAAGTAGCCAATCATCCTTTTGACGAAGAGTCCTTTCGTCAAGATTTAAGTGAGTACGGAGATTCTTTGCTAGTTATTTCTGATGAAGAAATTGTTAAGGTACATATTCACTCGGAACAACCGGGAACTTGCTTAAACTATGGTCAACAGTACGGCAGCTTAATAAAGGTGAAAGTTGATAATATGCGTGAGCAGCATACAGCGATTGTCAATGAAACGAAAACACCGTTACAAACAGCGCCGAAGGAAAAAGAACAATATGGTGTTGTATCGGTTGCGATGGGTGCTGGAATTAGTGAATTATTTAAAAGCATTGGTGCCAAACAGGTTATTGAAGGCGGCCAAACAATGAATCCAAGCACAGAGGATATCGTTAAGGCGGTACAAGCTGTTCATGCAGAAACGATTATCATCCTTCCGAATAATAAAAATATTATTATGGCAGCTGAGCAAGCTGCAGCTGTTTTAGAGGAACAAGTTATTGTTATCCCATCTAAAACAGTCCCGCAAGGAATGGCGGCGTTACTTGCATTTAATCCAGCTCTTTCTGCAGAAGAGAATGAAGCGGTTATGAAAGAAGCCCTTTCTCATGTGAAGACGGGGCAGATTACCTACGCTGTTCGCGATACGCAAATCGATGGCTTAACAATTGAAAATGGCGACTTCATGGGTCTTGACGAAGGAAAGATTAAAGTCAAGGGAAAAGAAAAGCTTCAAGTTGCAAAAGATTTGTTAGCAGAGATGATTGATGAAGAGTCGGAAATTTTAACGATTCTTCATGGAGAAGACGCGATAAATGAAGAAGTAGAAGCACTGGTTGCCTTTTGTGAAGAAACATTTGAAGACGTTGAGGTAGAAGTCTATAACGGACAGCAACCTTTATATGCGTTTATTTTCTCAATTGAATAAAACGATCCAATTGAATGTATGGATTCGATTGGTCGTGTATAAGCTGTGAATCAGCAATAAACTGCATAAGTCATTAGGCTATGCAGTTTATTTTTCGAGGATGAAAGAAACAATCAAGCAATCGTTGTTGCGGAGAGGAGAAGTGAGAATGTTTCAGGAGGTCGCAAGTGAAGCGATGAACAATTTATTACAGCCTGTTACAGCGATAAAGGGGATAGGTACGGATACGGCTGCTTTGTTACATGAGATGGAGATTGATACCGTTATCGATCTATTAGAGCATTTACCTTATCGCTATGAAGATTATCGACTAAAGGATTTAGAAGCTGTTGAACATGATGAGCGGGTGACAATTGAAGGGACAATTCATAGTGCACCGCTTGTTAGTTATTTTGGAAAGAAGAAGTCGCGTCTAACGCTTAAAGTGCTAACAGGTCGCTATTTAATTACGGTCATTTTTTTTAATCAGCCTTATTTAAAAAGCAAGTTAGAAATGGGTGTAACAGTAACGATTACAGGTAAATGGGACCGTCATCGTCAAACGATTACAGGTTCAGAATGCCATATTGGTCCATATCAATTAGAGAAAGAATTTGAGCCTGTTTATTCCGTTCGGGGCAGTTTAACGGTAAAAGGAATGCGTCGTTTGATGAAGAATGCTTTTGCGCAGTATGGTTCCTTCATTGAAGATAATTTACCTCCCAAATTATTAGCTAGATATAAATTAATGCCGCGGAAAGAAGCGTTGCAAACGATGCATTTTCCGCCATCTGCAGCTGCCGTGAAGCAAGCACGCCGCCGCTTTGTTTATGAAGAGTTTTTATTTTTTCAATTGAAAATGCAAGCTCTTAGAAAAGTCCAGCGAGAGCAATCAAAAGGGATTGGACAAATGTATAATAAAGAGAGTGTAGAGGACTTCACTCAGACTTTGCCGTTCCCATTAACAAATGCACAGCAGCGTGTCGTTAGCGAAATATTGGATGATATGAAGTCGCCGTTTCGGATGAATCGTTTGCTTCAAGGGGATGTTGGTTCAGGGAAGACGGTTGTTGCGGCTATTAGCTTGTTTGCTACGGTCTCTGCAGGCTTTCAAGGTGCTTTAATGGTGCCGACTGAAATATTGGCAGAACAGCACGCTCATTCTCTCTCGGCTATGCTTGAACCTGTTGGAGTGAAAACAGCTCTGTTAACGAGTTCTGTTAAGGGAAAGAAGCGTAGAGAGCTATTGCAGTTGCTTGCAGAAGGTGAAATCGATGTGTTAATTGGGACACATGCTCTCATTCAAGATGAAGTGAATTTTCGGAAGCTCGGTTTAGTGATTACAGATGAGCAGCATCGCTTCGGAGTGGAGCAACGTCGTATTTTACGGGAAAAAGGAGCGAATCCTGATGTTTTATTTATGACAGCTACACCGATTCCAAGGACGCTTGCAATTACCGTTTTTGGGGAAATGGATGTGTCGATCATTGATGAACTTCCTGCCGGCCGGAAAACGATTGAAACCTATTGGGCGAAACATCAAATGTTGGATCGCATTCTTGTTTTTGTTGAAAAAGAGCTGCGTAAAGGCCGCCAAGCGTATGTTATTTGTCCATTAGTGGAGGAGTCAGAAAAATTAGATTCGCTGCAAAATGTGCTAGATGTTCATGCAATGCTTTCGCAGTACTATTCAGGCCGCTATAAGGTTGGCTTAATGCATGGACGCTTGCCTGCGGATGAAAAAGAAGAAGTCATGAGGCGATTTAGCATGAATGAAGTACAAATTTTAGTATCGACTACCGTTGTAGAGGTTGGGGTAAACGTGCCGAATGCAACGGTTATGGTCATTTATGATGCCGAGCGCTTCGGGCTTTCACAGCTTCATCAGCTGCGAGGTCGAGTCGGACGAGGAAGCGATCAGTCTTATTGTATTTTGTTAGCAGATCCGAAAACAGAAGTAGGTAAAGAGCGGATGAAAATTATGACCGAAACAAATGATGGTTTCGTTCTTTCGGAAAAAGATTTAGAATTGCGCGGCCCTGGAGACTTTTTTGGTAAAAAACAAAGTGGGCTACCGGAATTTAAAGTAGCGGATATGGTTCATGATTATCGTACGCTTGAAGTGGCGCGCGATGATGCGGCAAAATTAATAGCTTCACAAAGTTTTTGGAGCACGCCGGAATATTTGCCGCTGCGTATATATTTGAAACAAACAGGCGTGTTAGATGGGGAGAAATTGGATTAGTTCTAAAAAATAACTAGCAGATTACGAGTTTTCTTGCATTCTGCTAGTTTAACTTATATACTACTATTAGTACCTAGTCTTAATACTTTGGATGGTGACCTTCGATATGAGAAGAAATAAGAAGGAACGCCAGCAATTATTAGTCGAAACGATAGAGGGAAATCCTTTTATCACGGATGAAGAGCTGGCTAATCGGTTCTCTGTGAGCGTCCAAACGATACGGCTCGATCGTCTTGAATTATCGATTCCAGAGCTTCGTGAGCGCATTAAAAACGTAGCTGAAAAAAAATTCACGGATGAAGTACGAGCGTTACCTTTGGATGAAGTCATTGGAGAAGTAATCGATATTAACTTAGATGAAAGCGCTATTTCGATATTAGACATTAAAAAAGAACATGTTTTTAGCCGAAATGGAATTGCAAGAGGGCATCATTTGTTTGCGCAAGCGAACTCGCTTGCTGTAGCAGTTATTAATGATGAACTAGCTCTGACAGCGAAAGCGTCTATTTCCTTTACACGCTCTGTAAAGGAGCATGAACGTGTGATTGCAAAAGCAAGAGTGAAAACTTTTGATCACGTTACTGACCACCGTACCGTTGTGGAAGTGCGTAGCTTCGTTGGAACAGAACTAGTATTTAAAGGTGAATTTGAAATGTATCGCTCATAATGAGCGGGAGGATGAATAAATATGAAAATCGCGTTAGATGCAATGGGTGGAGATCATGCTCCAAAAGAACAAGTGTTAGGAGCGATGAAGGCGGTCGAAGCCTTTGCAGACGTTGAAATATTGTTAGTGGGAAATGAAGCAAAAATCAGACCATTTTTAACGAATGATCAGCGTATTACAATCATACATACAGAAGAAGAGATTTTAAGCACGGATGAGCCAGTCCGAGCAGTGAGACGTAAAAAAACAGCTTCTATGGTGCTTGCTGCGCAGCAAGTAGCAGATGGAAAAGCAGATGCTTGTATTTCATCTGGGAATACAGGTGCGTTAATGGCTTCTGGGCTGTTTGTTGTAGGCCGAATTGATGGAATTGAACGCCCAGCTTTAACACCAACAATGCCAACGATTGATGGTAAAGGGTTTGTGTTTTTAGATGTTGGGGCTAATTCAGACGCTAAGGCGGAGCACTTATTACAATTTGCGATTATGGGCTCTGTTTATGCGCAAAAAGTACGCAATGTCGCAAAACCGCGAGTGGGCTTATTGAATATCGGCACCGAAGAAAAAAAAGGAAATGAGCTAACGAAAGAAGCGTTTGCTTTATTGCAGCAATCTGAAGATATTCATTTTATCGGTAACGTTGAATCACGTGATTTACTCAATGGTGCAGCAGATGTCGTTGTCACAGACGGATTCACAGGCAACATGGTGCTAAAAGCGATTGAAGGCACGGCGATGAGCGTATTTAAAATGGTGAAGGCCGCGATGATGAGCAACCTGAAAAGTAAAATCGCTGCGGGACTTTTAAAGCCTCAATTAATGGGGATTAAAAACCAAATGGATTATTCAGAGTATGGCGGCGCTGGGTTATTCGGGTTAAAAGCACCTGTTATTAAAGCGCACGGGTCGTCGGATGCTAATGCTGTTTATAATGCTATTCGTCAAACAAGAGACATGGTTGCACACGATGTGACAGAGACAGTTGCCAAAACAATTGAAAAAATTAACAGTAAGTAAGGAGTGTAGATGATGGGAAAAATCGCTTTTGTCTTTCCAGGTCAAGGTTCACAAACAGTAGGAATGGGACAAGATATCTACCAAGAAAATGAGCGAGCACAACAAACGTTTCAAACAGCGGATCGAAAGTTAGACGTTGCTTTATCAAATTTAATTTTTCATGGTCCTCAAGAAGAATTAACTATTACATATAATGCTCAGCCAGCTCTTTTAACGACAAGCTATGCATTTTTTACTGCGTTAACAGAAGCAGGCATTACACCAGATTATACAGCTGGACATAGCTTAGGTGAATATACTGCCTTAGCAGCTGCTGGTGCAATGAGCTTTGAAGATGCGGTCTATACGGTTCGTAAACGCGGTGAATTTATGGAACAAGCTGTTCCGAATAAGCAAGGCTCTATGGCCGCGATTTTAGGAATGGATCGAGAGCTATTAGCAGACATTACAGCAGAAATTACAGAAACGACTGGAGAAACGGTTCAATTAGCGAATATTAACTGTCCAGGTCAAATTGTTATTTCAGGTACGCGAAAAGGTGTCGAGACAGCGATTGTACAAGTGAAGGAAAAAGGAGCAAAGCGTGCTCTTCCATTAGATGTAAGCGGTCCTTTTCACTCTGCACTTATGAAGCCTGCAGCAGACCAATTAAACGAAGTGTTAAATGATATCAGTATTGTTCAAGCGGACATTCCTGTTATTTCGAATGTGACAGCGGAGCCAATTACGGAACCGGCTGACATTCAAGAAAAATTAATCGAACAGCTTTATTCTCCTGTCCTTTGGGAAGATAGCGTGAAGAAATTGCTAGATTTAGGTGTCGATACATTTGTTGAAGTAGGACCTGGTAAAGTATTAGGCGGTCTTATTAAAAAAATCGACCGTTCTGTAAATATTTATTCCGTCTCGAGCCTAGAAACGTTAGCAAAAACAATTGAAGCTTTAAAGGAGGAGCGTGCATGATGTTAGAAGGCAAAAAGGTTCTTGTAACTGGTGCTTCACGTGGAATTGGACGTGAAATTGCGTTGGAATTAGCGCGTCTTGGTGCTGATGTAGCAGTCAATTATGCGGGCAGTGAAGCAAAAGCAAATGAAGTAGTGGATCAAATTAAAGCGCTTGGACGAGAAGCGATGGCGATTCAGTGTGACGTAGCGAATAGTGAAAGTGTAGCTGAAATGGTTAAAGCAACGATTGAACAGTTTGGTCGTTTAGATATTTTAGTCAACAATGCAGGCATTACACGTGATAATTTGCTTATGCGTATGAAAGAATCCGAGTGGGATGATGTCATCAATACGAATTTAAAAGGTGTGTTCCTTTGTACAAAAGCTGTGACAAGACAAATGATGAAGCAGCGCAGCGGACGAATTATTAACATTGCTTCAATTGTTGGTGTGAGCGGAAATGCTGGACAAGCAAACTATGTAGCGGCAAAGGCTGGTGTCATTGGCTTAACAAAAACATCAGCAAAAGAATTGGCGCCGCGCGGCATTACGGTTAATGCCATTGCACCTGGCTTTATTTCTACAGATATGACAGACGAATTGACTGAAGAGATTCAACAAGCTATGCTTCAGCAAATTCCTCTTGCTCGTTTCGGGGATCCAAAGGACATTGCTTCTGTAGCGGCTTTCCTTGCGTCGGATGCCAGTCGTTATATGACTGGACAGACACTTCATGTTGACGGTGGCATGGTCATGTAATACACTGTTACAGTTAGGCTTTGAGTTTTTATAGAAAATAAGGATGCAATCATTTTTGATGAGTACTAGTGTCTAGCTTTAAAAGCCGATAAATGAGCGCTTTTCGCTTGAGGGGAGGTGAATGCAGTGGCAGACGTATTAGAAAGAGTAACAAAAATCGTGGTAGATCGTTTGAATGTTGAAGAATCAGAAGTAAAACTTGAGGCTTCATTCAAAGAAGATCTTGGTGCAGATTCTCTAGATGTAGTAGAACTTGTAATGGAACTTGAAGACGAGTTTGATATGGAGATTTCTGACGATGATGCAGAAAAAATCGTTACAGTTGGAGATGCTGTAAATTACATACAGAGTGTATTGTAATGAAATGCTCTCAAATCAAAGCTCCGTTTTTTAAACGGAGCTTTCTCTTGTGGCCAGAATTAGGTATGATGGTAGGGAGGGCAATTATAAATTTCGGGAAAATAAGCTTTTTAACCGTTGTGGAGGGTCTTATTAAATGCGCAGGAACGGAAATAATCATCAACTATCAGTCAAGGAGCAAAAATTTAAACAACTTCAGGATTGCTTAGGCATCCAGTTTTCTCAGGTCAAATTATTAAAACAAGCATTTACCCATTCATCTTATGTGAATGAGCATCGCCGCAAGCTTTACGAAGATAATGAACGGCTTGAATTTTTAGGGGACGCTGTATTAGAACTGACGGTATCTAAATATTTATTCGAAAAATATCCGATGATGAGCGAAGGGGAGTTAACAAAGCTAAGAGCTGCTATTGTTTGTGAACCGTCACTTGTTATGTTTGCCAATCAATTAGGGTTTGGTGAATTTGTATTGCTCGGAAAAGGAGAGGAAATGACAGGCGGTAGAGAGCGCCCAGCGATGCTTGCCGATGTTTTTGAATCTTTTATTGGAGCATTGTATTTAGATAGAGGTTTAGAACCAGTTGTCGAGTTTTTAAGAAAAGTGGTTTTCCCAAAAATAGACGAGGGTGCTTTTTCTCATGTGATGGATTACAAGAGCCAGCTTCAAGAATTGATCCAACGTGATAGCAGCGGTACCATTCAGTATAAAATATTACAGGAAAAAGGACCGGCTCATAATCGTGAATTTGTTTCTATTGTTTTACTCAATGGAGAAAAACTAGGGTCTGGCTCTGGTAAATCGAAAAAAGAAGCGGAGCAGCATGCTGCCGAGCGTGCCTTAAACGTATTAAGACAAAAAAGATCATAATGATTGTGAAAGATAAGGGGGAGAGAGCATGTTCCTCAAACGCTTGGACGTTGTAGGATTTAAGTCTTTCGCAGAGAAAATTTCAATGGACTTTGTACCAGGTGTAACCGCAGTCGTAGGGCCGAACGGAAGTGGAAAAAGTAATATAACAGATGCGATTCGTTGGGTGCTTGGCGAACAGTCCGCCAAATCATTGCGCGGGGCGAAAATGGAGGATATTATCTTTTCCGGAAGCGATTCAAGAAAGCCTTTGAATTTTGCTGAGGTATCTTTAACCCTTGATAACGTAACAAATTCTTTACCCATTGATTTTCATGAAGTCAGTATTACAAGAAGAGTGTACAGATCGGGTGACAGTGAATTTTTAATTAATAATCAGCCCTGTCGTTTAAAGGATATCATCGATTTATTTATGGATTCAGGCCTCGGCCGCGAAGCCTTTTCGATTATTAGCCAGGGGAAAGTAGAAGAAATATTAAGCAGTAAGGCGGAAGAAAGACGCGTTATTTTTGAAGAAGCAGCTGGTGTTTTAAAATATAAAACGCGTAAAAAGAAAGCCGAGCAAAAGCTTGCTGAAACACAGGAAAATTTAAATCGTGTTCAAGATATTCTTTATGAATTAGAAGGTCAGGTAGAGCCGTTAAAAATTCAATCGTCGCTTGCTAAAGAGTTTTTGGCGAAAAAGGAAGAGCTAGAGCAAATTGAAGTGAGCTTAACAGTTTATGAAATTGAAGAGCTTCACCGAAAATGGGAAAAGCTATCTCATGAGTTAGAAGAGCATACGCTAAGAAAAGAGCAAATGGCAAGCGAACTGCATCAAAAGGAAGCAGCTCTACAGGAACTGCGCCAGAAAACAGCTAGTTTAGATGCAACGATGAATGATTTACAAGCGATTCTTTTAACATCAAGTGAAGATCTTGAAAAGTTAGAAGGTAGAAAAGAAGTATTAAAAGAACGGAAGAAAAATGCGACACAGAATAAAGTTCAACTTGAAAAGTCCATCGAAGAGGCTAAAACATTTATCGCTCGTTTAGAGGTGGATAAAGAAGCTCAAGTCATTTTGGTTCGTGAATTAGAAAACGAAGTAAAGAACTTGCAGTCGCGCTTGCAGGAAAAGCAACAAACCCTAGGTTCTTTTCAAACGAATATTGAGGCGACGATTGAACTTCATAAAAGTGATTATATTGAATGGCTAAATAAGCAAGCGACAGCGAAAAACGAAAAGCAGTATTTAGCGCAGCAGCTGGAGCAGCATGCTTATAAAAATGAGAGACTAGATAATGATAATGCGAAGTATTTAACGGAAAGAACGTCAATCGTGAAGCAAAAACAGCAGCATGAAGCGGAATTGCATGAGATGGCGCTTGAGTTAGAAAAGCATGTGGCTCGTTATCGTAATCAGGAAAAGCAACTAGAAGAAACGAAGGATCGCTATCAAAAGCAAGAAACGAAACTATATAAAGCGTATCAATTTTTACAGCAAGCGAAGGCGCGTAAAGAGTTGTTAGAGGAAATGGAAGAAGAGTATGCAGGATTCTTCCAAGGTGTAAAAGAAATATTAAAAGCAAAAGCTTCTTTGCAAGGCATTGAAGGGGCCGTTGCGGAGTTGATTACAGTGCCAAAAAGCTATCAAACGGCGATTGAGATTGCACTTGGCGCGGCGATGCAGCATGTTGTTGTTCGTGAAGAAGAACATGCACGTCAGGCGATTAGCTTTTTAAAGAAAAATGGTTATGGCCGGGCTACTTTTTTACCACTCTCCGTAATAAAAGGTAGAGAAGTGCCCCAGTCTCAATTGAAACTGCTTCAAAACCACCCAGCTTTTATTGGTACTGCTGCCCAATTAATAGACTATGAAGTGAAATATGCAGAGATTGTAACCAATTTGCTTGGAACGGTCGTTATTACACGTGATTTAAAAGGAGCAAATGAGCTGGCTAAATTAGTCGGTCACCGTTATCGTTTTGTAACGCTTGATGGGGATGTTGTAAATCCTGGTGGTTCGATGACAGGGGGGGCACTTAAGCAAAAATCCTCATCCTTATTATCGCGAAAAGCGGAATTAGAGGAACTAAAAAATAAGCTTGTCGATATGGAAGCGAAAACAAATCAATTAGAACGTGAAGTTCGGGAGCTAAAAGCTGAAATCACGCAGCAAGAAGAACGTTTATCAGAAATGAAGCAATCGGGTGAGTCATTGCGAGAAAAAGAGCAATTACTGAAAAGTAAATTTCGAGAAATTGAATTACAAGAAAAGAATATTAATGACCGTCTTCATTTATATGATTTAGATAAAACACAACTCATAGAGGAAGAGCAGCAAAGAACGGCCCGTCTTGAAGAGTTGGAGAACATTATCGTATCTTGTGCAGAGGAGCTTAGTCGACTGGATGAAACGATTGCTCAATTGACGGAGCGAAAGGAAACACAGCAATCATCAAAAGAAATCCTCCTAGAAGAGATGGGGGAGCTGAAAGTAACGCTTGCTTCCAAACGAGAACAGCTTCGTAACCAAAAGGAAAATATGGCTCGTCTTGAGGAAGATTGGCTTATGACACAAACGAAGCTTGCTGAATATGAGGATGACTGGTCGCTTTTAACGAATGAAATGAGTGATAGTTCAAGCGGAGAAGAACGATTAGAGGATGCTGCAAAAGAGCAGTTTGCACTGAAAAATGAAACGATTGAAAAAATTTCGGTTACACGTCAAGAAAAAGAGAGTTTGCAAACGAAGCTTGAGGATATGGAGCTCGATTTAAAAGAGCAAAATCGTCAATATAAAGGCATTGCAGAAAGCGTCAAAGATGAAGAAGTGAAGTTGAATCGACTTGATGTGGAGCTTGAAAATCGACTTTCTAAGCTGCGAGAGGAATATCTTTTAAGCTATGAGGCTGCAAAAGAGAAGTATCCGTTAACATTGCCGGTTGAAGAAGCGAAGAAACACGTCAAGCTCATTAAATTGGCGATTGACGAGTTAGGAAACGTTAACTTAGGGGCAATTGATGAGTACGAGCGTGTATCAGAGCGCTATGAATTTTTACTTAATCAAAAGGATGACTTGCAGCAAGCGAAAGATACCCTTCTTCAAGTAATTCATGAAATGGATGAAGAGATGACGCGGCGCTTTTCTGAGACCTTTTATGCGATTCGTGATCAATTTGGACAAGTGTTTAAAGCGCTATTTGGCGGAGGGCGTGCTGAATTAAAGTTAACGGATTCGCTGAATTTGTTGGAAACAGGTGTCGAGATTGTCGCTCAGCCTCCTGGGAAGAAATTGCAAAATTTAAGTTTATTATCAGGTGGAGAACGAGCACTGACTGCGATTGCCTTGCTGTTTTCCATTTTAAAAGTGCGTCCGGTGCCATTTTGTGTGCTTGATGAAGTTGAAGCAGCGCTGGATGAAGCGAATATCACACGTTTTAGTCAATTTTTGCGTAAGTTCAGCGAAGAAACGCAATTTATTGTCATTACACATCGTAAGGGTACGATGGAAGGTGCGGATGTGTTATATGGCATTACGATGCAAGAATCAGGTGTTTCAAGGCTTGTTTCTGTACGAATTGAAGAGACAGAAGAAGTAGCAAGAGTATAACAGAAGGAAGTGACACAATGAGTTTTTTTAAGAAGCTGAAAGAGAAATTTGTAGGTGCGAAAACTGAAAATGTAACACCAGAATCTACTGAACAACTGGAAGCGAATGAACAGTTGGAGCTGAACGAACAAGTAGCGTTGAATGAGCAGCCGGAAGTGAAGGCAGAGATTGAAAAGAAGAAAGAGCAGATTTCAATCGGAGAGAAGTTTAAACAAGGTTTAGCGAAGACACGTAATGCCTTCTCAAGCCGAGTCAATGATTTAGTCGCACGCTATCGTAAAGTGGATGAAGAATTCTTCGAAGAGCTTGAAGAAATTTTAATTCAAGCAGATGTCGGCTTTGATACGGTGATGGAGCTTGTCGATGAATTAAAAATGGAAGTAAAGCGCCGCAATATTTCAGATACAAAAGAAGTGCAAGATGTTATTTCTGAGAAATTAGTCGACATTTACCAAGGCGGAGATGAAGAGCAATCTGAGTTGAACATTGAAAAAGATGGCTTAACGGTTATTTTATTCGTTGGTGTGAATGGCGTTGGGAAAACGACAACAATTGGAAAAATGGCTCATAAGTTTAAAGAGGAAGGCAAGTCGGTCGTATTAGCAGCGGGTGATACGTTCCGTGCCGGTGCCATTGATCAATTAGAAGTATGGGGCGAGCGTGTTGGCGTCGATGTTATTAAACAAGGAGAGGGCTCTGATCCGGCGGCGGTTATGTTTGATGCGATTCAAGCAGCAAAAGCACGCGGTGCGGATATTTTGATTTGTGATACGGCAGGCCGTTTACAAAACAAAGTGAACTTGATGAAAGAGCTTGAAAAAGTAAAACGAGTGATTGAGCGTGAAGTACCTGGTGCGCCACATGAAGTATTATTAGTGTTAGATGCAACAACAGGACAAAATGCATTAATTCAAGCAAAAACCTTTAAAGAGGCAACGAATGTATCAGGCATTGTGCTAACAAAGCTTGATGGAACAGCAAAAGGGGGAATCGTGTTAGCGATTCGAAATGAATTAGCGATTCCGGTTAAGTTTGTTGGATTAGGTGAGAAAATGGATGATTTGCAAGAGTTCGATGCAGAGAAATATGTGTACGGATTGTTTGCAGACCTTATTGAAAAAGCAGAATAATTATATGAAAACGAAAGTCAGAAGGGTGTTTCCTTTCTGGCTTTTTTTCATATTCTAAAAAGTTTTTGTATACTTTTTTATTTTTTCGTTCGTCTATTTTATAGAGAGAAACAAAAGGGGGAGTTCGTTTGTCAAATATAGCACGTCAAGTAGCCGCCAGTTTGTTGTTTTTAATGGCTTTTATGCTTTTTCCATTGCTGGCTGCTGCTGAGCAACCGAAGATTAGTATTTCAATTGAGGAAGGGTTAGGTGGATATGCGAAGCGTTCGACGGCGCTGCCTGTCAAAGTTGAAATAGAGAATAAAGGAGAAGCGTTTAGTGGAACGTTGTTGCTTCAGTTTCAAGCAACCTATCAGTTAGGAGGCTCGCAAGCCATCCGAGTTGAACTGCCAAAGGGAAGTGTGAAAACATATTCTGTTACCTTACCTGCATATACAGATGAGAATTATTCTTCGTCTGCAGTTCAACAAACCATTCATTTATATGAGGGGGATTGGAAGAAAGGGAAGGAAGTAGCGTTTAAAGGGACGAAAGTGATTGCACCTAAATTCGTCGATTCGGGGGAAGTACAGATTGGTATATTAAGTGAAAAGTATGATCGTCTAAAAGAATGGCGTGTACTGCCTTCCTCTCCAATGAATACATTAGATTTAACAAAGGGAGATTTACCAAATGAGGCGAGAGGATACGATGTGCTCACATATTTAATTATCGATGAATTTTCCATGAGCACACTCAATCATGAGCAACAGGAAGCCATTGCTGAATGGGTTCAAAACGGAGGGGTTTTGATTGCTGGTGCAACACCGAATGCCAGTCAGCAATATGATACACTTTATAATTTATTACCGATGAAGTCGACTAAAGAGCTAATGGTTAGTAGTGCTTTTTTAGGAACTGGTAAGCAAGCACCTTCTTTTAAGCAGATTCCTAGTTTTGTTGGGGAAGTTGAAAAAGAGGCAGATATTGTGGTGAAGAGTGATAATCATCCAGTCGTCGTAAAAAAAGAGTTTGGAAGCGGGGTGATTATCCAAACAAGTTTTTCACTTGGAGATGAACCACTATCTTCTTGGAGTAAGTACGGGGCTTGGGTTGAGTCGACTTTACTTACATTAACAACGAATGATCCTTATAAGCGAATGGATAATCTTTTAAATAATTTAGAGTGGGAATTGTCGGAACCGAATAAATGGTTTGATAATACAAACTTTTCCACAGGTCAATTAATTCTCTTATTAATTGTCTATTTACTTATTTTAATCCCGCTCTTATATGTGGTCCTTAAGAAATTAGATAAACGCGAGCATGCGTGGTGGAGTATTCCGGTTATAGCAGTTATTAGCTCAGTCGTCATTTTTGCGTTCGGAGCAAAAGATCGAATCGCTCAGCCTCAATTAAATCAGCTTGGTATTTATCAAGTGAATCATCAACAGGTAACGGGCATTCAATCTAATGTGTTACTTTCGAATAAAAGCGGGGACTATAAGCTATCTTTTGCAAAGGATGAAATGCTTGCTTTGCCATCTGTACCGGACTCTTCTTTAGGCAATCCGCTTCGAGCTCCAGTTGTCGAAGAAAAAGTGAAGGAAATAGCGATTGAATTTCCAGGAGTCGAATATTGGTCAACACGTTCGCTAGTGGGGCGCATTTCTCAAAAACAAGCTGGTGAATTTAAGACCGATTTGAAAGTGGAAAATAAAAAACTAGCAGGAACTATTGTGAACAATTTGAACTACGATTTTGAGGAAATCATGATTGTGTCAGGCAACCAGAAATGGGCTTTAGGGGCGTTAAAAAAAGGAGAAACGCTAACTGTTAACCAAAAGCTAAAAACGGATCTTTTAATGCGTCCTACGATAAGTTTTTCATCGAGCATGCATACGTGGACCCCTGGACAAAAAGTGGATTGGAATCAAGTACGGAACGACCAATTATTATATCTTGCCGGACAGTATTTCTTTAACGGACAAGCAGCAGATAATGCACCTGTCATTATTGGCTTGACGAAGGATCAAGTGACGGAATTGAAATTAGAAAATGAAAAGATGAAAGAACATAATAATAATGTGATTTTCCAAACCTTTGAAGCGGATACGACTTTATCAGGGAAAGTTAGTTTTCCAAAAGAAATGTTTCCGTGGAGACTTGAAACAATCAAGGGTCATTATGAAGCAGATATGAATGTTACACCTCCTTCTTATTGGTTGGAAGTGGGAGAGTATGAGGCGTATGCTGAAATGCCAGCTGTCATGAAAGATCCATCTTTTAAAGCTTCGAAGCTAACGATTAAATGGACGGATTCTACGCTTCAGTATGCACTATACAATACGAAAAAAGGTAAATATGAACAAATAGATGGAACGGAACGAATTTTGACGCTTGAAGGGAGTAAGAAGATTAACGCTTATCTTTCTGCGGATGGTGAACTAAAAGTGAAGCTCGTGAAAAAGCAAGATCCTAATGGTGCCGAAAATCGTTTACCGGTTATTACTGTTGATGGGGAGGTTACACCGTGATTGAAATTATTGGATTGACAAAACAATATGGGAAATTTACGGCGCTGGATCATTTAGATTTGCATATTGGTGAAGGAACCGTGTTTGGTTTTGTAGGTCAAAATGGGGCAGGGAAGTCTACCACTTTCTCCATTTTAGCGACATTGCTTGCACCGACTTCTGGAACAGCCTTTGTCAATGGCTACAATATTTTAAAAGACCCAAAGAAGGTTCGAGAGCAAATCGGCTATATGCCCGATTTCTTTGGTGTATACGATCAATTAAAGGCAGAAGAGTATCTCGATTTTTACGGAGCAAGCTATGGTATCTCTGTCAATGAACGAAAGAAATTGATTCCACAGCTTTTAGAGCTTGTGAATTTAACCGATAAACGCGATTCGTATGTTGATTTATTATCACGTGGAATGAAGCAGCGTCTTTGTTTAGCTCGCAGTTTAATTCATGATCCGGAAGTACTTATTTTAGATGAGCCCGCGTCTGGTTTAGATCCGCGTGCGCGTATTGAAATGCGGGAGATTTTAAAAGAATTAAAAGCTATGGGCAAAACGATTTTGATTTCATCGCATATTTTACCGGAGCTTGCGGAAATGTGTGATGTCATTGGCATTATTGATCAAGGGAAGTTAAAGGCACAAGGCTCTGTTGCGGAAATCCAGGAGAAATTGCAAGGTGCTAAGAGCATGATGGTAAAGGTGAATCGTAATATTGAGCGTGCGTTTGCATTTTTTGAAGACAATCCAGATATTAGTGAAATCGAGCGTCATGAGGATGGAGCGAGCATTCAGTTTTTGTTTAAAGGCAATGCGGAGGCGCAGCAGCAATTATTGAAGGCTTGCATTATGCAAGAGCTCGACTTAGTTAGTTTCGCCGAAATCGAAACCGATTTAGAAGATGTGTTTATGGAAATTACGAATGGGGGGATGGAGTCATGAAAAGCTGGCTGATGAATCCCGTATTAAATAAAGAATTCAAGCTTCGCTTTCGTTCTTTAAAAAGTTTTCTTGGTGTTTTATTTTATGTGCTGGCAATCGGCATCATCGTGATTGGAATGATTTTCGTACAGCAGTTGAGCAGTATGGGCGGGGTGAACCCAGAACAAAGTCGTGAGCTATTTATGATGTTATCCGTGTTGCAGTTTGCGTTAATTATTTTTATTACGCCAGGCTTAACGGCAGGTGTCATTAGCAGTGAGCGAGAGCGGCAAACGTTGAATATTTTATTAACGACATCGCAAAGCTCCAGCAGTATTATCATTGGAAAGCTCGTGTCCTCGGTCGCTTTTTTACTATTGTTAATCATTGCAAGTCTGCCTTTGTATAGCATTGTCTTTTTATATGGAGGGATTTCACCGCGTGAGCTATTAACGGTGTTTGCGTTAAATGTTTTTACCGTCTTTGTGGTTGGCAGTTTAGGTGTGATGTTTTCGACGTTTATTCGCAAAACGATTGCAGCAATGGTTACAACATATGGAGTGATGTTATTTCTTGTTGGGGGAACGGGCTTTTTGGCGCTAATTGCGACAAGCTTTACGCAAATGAGTCAGACAGGAACACCAACTACGAATATACTCGTCTATCTTTTGGCGATGTTTAATACACCAATTACACTTGTAAATTTGTTTCAACCGAGCATCGGTGAAGAAATTGCACGAATGTCGGGAGTGTCTTTTCCACTTTGGATTGCTCATCTTATTTCTTATACATTTATTTTTATTACGGCAATTGTACTTAGTGTTCGAAAGCTCCGTCCAAAAATGAAAGCGAAGAAATGAGGGACGAGGTGATGGAAGAAAAGAAGCAGTTTGAAAATCTTGTGAAGCCTGTGCAGCGTCAGCTTTTTTGGATTTTAATTGGAAGAGAAGTACAATGGTTTCTTCTTGCAGCGAGCATTTGGGCGTTTCTCCCTTTTCTTATTACAAGAGTCATTGTTTTCCCCTTTATGCTGCATTTCTTAGCGATTGGGTGGCTTATGCTTGGAATTGTGTTGATCTATCGCATTTGGAAGAAGAGGCCGTCGTTTAAGGCGGCTTCGCTTCTTTTTAATCAATATGTGCCAGATGATCGCGTGTTAACAGCTTTTTCTTTTTTAGATAAAGAAGGAGAACTAGAAAGATTACAGCTTCGTGATGCACTTCGTCAAATGAAAGTAAATGAAGCAAGTGTTTTGAAGCGAAAGAAGAAAATATGGTACCCAAAATGGTTGATGATAGCTTTCTTATTCGCAGGAGTTGCGACTCTTTCAGCTTTGTTCCCCAATGAATTGATGCACGAAGCGAAAGAAGTGGAAAAAGTTGCAAAAGTGATGAAAGAGGTTGAAAAGAAAGCAGAGGAAAAAGTGAAGGAAACAAAGGACCCAGTGGCCAAAAAGGCGCTAGAAGAGGCAAAGAAGAAGCTAGCCGAAGTGAAAGAGCCGGATGAGGCGCTAAAGGAATTAGAGAAGTTGTCCAAACAGCTTAACCTCCAAGCGATGAAGCAAAAGGAAACACAGAAACAGCTAGATAATTGGCAAAAGCAAGCCAATGAGGCTGGTTTAAAGGATTTAGCTCAGTTTCTTGAACAAAAGGATTTGGAGAAGTTAGAAAAAGAGTTGAACAAGTTGAATGAAAAGTGGGAGGAGCTACCGAAAGAACAGCAAGAGGCATTAAGTGAAGTAACGAATCAAAACGAGAAGTTAACAGAAGAACAGCTTACAGCGCTCGCTGAACAATTAAAAGAAGCGATTCAATCTGGACAGCTGTCTAAACAATTAGCGAATGCTAGTCAGCAAGTCCAACAAGTTAGTCAAAATTTACAGCAACAAATGAAAAATAACGGAATGACACCAACGCAAATAGGAAGCGGTACCCCGGGAAATAATCAGAACTCTGCTTCATCTTCTTCTAATAATTCAACGGGCAATCAAAAAAGCAATCAAACTAGTAATAGTCAAAACGGCAGTGGTTCCGGAAGCGGCAGCGGTGGTTCAGGTTCAGGAGCTGGTTCCGGCTCAGGCTCAGGTGGCAGTGGTTCGGGTAGTGGATCAGGATCGGGCAACGGCCAAGGAAGCGGTGCTGGACTTGGACAAGGGTCACGGGAACTATTAACGATTCCTGAAGAAATAGAAGGAAAGCAAAATGTCGAATCCGATAGCGGGGAACTTGGAGAAGGAAGCAGCCAACAGCAAACGACCAATGAAGGCCCTGTGTTAAAGGGGAATGTGCGTAATTATCAAGAGGTCTATGAGCAATATGGTGAGTCGTATCGAGAAAGTACGGAGCGCCTGAAGCTGCCCACTGATTTAACGGATATTGTTAAAAATTATTATGACCAAATCGATCCAGAAAGGTAGTGGAAATATGTCAGATAAAGAGATGCAGTTTATGAAAGCACAACAGATCGTAGAAGACGTTAAAAAAGAGATTGCCCGTTTTATCGTTGGACAGGAGGATATCGTTGAACAAGTACTTTGGAGTATTTTTGCAGGAGGGCATGTGCTATTAGAAGGGTTACCGGGTCTTGGAAAAACGATGCTCGTTCGGACCATTTCAGAAAGTATGGATTTAAGCTTTTCACGCATTCAGTTTACCCCGGATTTAATGCCGGCAGATATTACAGGAACGATGCTGCTTCAGCCCGATGAAGGTGGAAAACAGCACTTTGCCTTTCATAGAGGGCCCTTGTTTTCACATATTGTGTTAGCCGATGAAATCAATCGCGCCACACCAAAAACCCAAAGTGCATTGCTTGAAGCGATGGGAGAGCAAACGGTGACAGTGATGGGAGAAACGAAACAGCTTGAGCGGCCGTTTTTTGTATTAGCGACGCAAAACCCGATTGATTTAGAAGGTACTTATCCTCTGCCTGAGGCGCAAATGGACCGTTTTATTTGTAAAATTCTTGTCGGTTATCCTTCCAAGGAAGAATTAAGGGAAATTATGAAGCGTACGACTGGTACGGAGTCGATTTCCATTGAAAAGGTCGCTTCGATGGAGGATGTATTATTTTTACAAAGTCTATCAAAAGAGGTGCTTCTATCAGAGGAAATGCTAGATTATGCGATTGATATTGTTACGATGACGCATCCAGATGCACAAGCAGCACCAGAAATTGTACAGAAATATGTGCAGTATGGCAGCGGTCCCCGTGGCTTACAAAGCTTAATTAAAATGGCGAAAACAAGAGCGCTATTTGCAGGGCGTTATCATGTATCGGCGGGAGATTTGAAGCAAACAGCGATTCCGGTGTTACGCCACCGCTTGCTATTGAATTTTGAAGCAGAAGCAAGTGGCATTCAGGCAGATCACGTTCTTGCTGAAATTGTGGAAGCGGCGTATACGTTAGGCAAAGGATCATCTGCATCATGATAGCATCTTCTTTTTTAGAAAGGCTGCAAAAGAAACGGCTGCTTGTGAAAACACGAAAGCGCGGTATGCATAAAGGTTCCAGGCAATCTAGCGCGTTTGGTTCATCGCTTGAGTTTTCCGATTTTCGGGTTTATCAGCCAGGAGATGATGTACGTCAAATTGATTGGAATGTGTACGGCAGAACACAAAAGCATTATATTAAACGATTTTTGGACGAACAGGAAGTAGCGATTGCAATCTATCTTGATATGAGTTCATCGATGCGCACGTATAGCGGGAAGTGGGATCTTGCTCGTTTATGTGCCGCCGCGCTTAGCCATATTGTACTTTCTAGCGAAGATCGACTTTCTTTTGTTCCATTCGCTTCAACAAATATACAGCCGATTCGCCGTAAAGGAGCGGTGTATCGGAAGCAGGTTTTTCATGAGATTCAACGTTTAGAAGAAAGGGAGAGTACAACTGCTTTTTTTGCACAATTAAGTCAACAAATATTGAAGAATCAACAGTTAGCCATTCTTCTTACCGATGGATTAGAGCCGTTAGATGTCATAGAAGCAGCGTTAAAAAAGCTGCGCTCGGTGAAGCAGGAGGTTTGGTTGTTTCAGCTATTAGCTGAGGAAGAAATGAAACCAAGCTATAGTGGTGACGTGAAGCTGGTTGATAGTGAATCG